>ERZ1026772.282-NODE-282-length-39439-cov-9.809034_pt1 | contig 39439 bp, 21 predicted proteins | sample MGYA00380124_ERZ1026772 | MGnify/ENA primary metagenome ERZ1026772 (study PRJEB33269, sample SAMEA4719760) | human gut metagenome | biome: human-associated habitat; feature: organic feature; material: feces | place: Cameroon | collected 2013-10 ...
TCCCCACCACCAGCGCCCTGAAAGGGCGCTAGATCACAGCCCGGGGTGTAGCGTAGCGCAACCCCGGGGCATCCGCCCGCCCATTCAATCATCCCCACCACCAGCGCCCTGAAAGGGCGCTAGATCACAGCCCGGGGTGTAGCGTAGCGCAACCCCGGGGCATCCGCCCGCCCATCCAATCATCCCCACCACCAGCGCCCTGAAAGGGCGCCAGAACACAGCCCGGGGTAAGCGTAGCGCAACCCCGGGAAGCAACCCCGGGAAGGCGGCGTATTGAGCCCGCCACGGCGGGCGTTGTCGATTTGGCGATGGGGAAAGACGCCCGCGGCGCGGGCGTGATTGATTTGGCGAGGGGGGAAGAGACATCTGCCAGCGGCAGATGTGATAAATATGGCGATGCCCCCATAAATTTATCGAGTCCAGAATTCTCAAAACATGTAGCTCATATTGGTGACGTTCGACGTATTCCAATCATTGATCGGTTGATTGAAACTCTTTGCACCATAAAACATCTCGCTCATATTGATGACGTTCGATGTATTCCATTTGTCGAGAGGTTGATTGAAACACTCTGCACCCGCAAACATCCCGCTCATATTGGTGACGTTTGAAGTATCCCAATCATTGAGCGGTTGATTGAAACACTCTGCACCCGCAAACATCCCGCTCATATCAGTGACGCTCGACGTATCCCAATTAGTGAGCTGTTGGTTGAAACGCTTTGCGTCCGAAAACATTGAGTTCATATTGGTGATGCTCGACGTATTCCATTTGTCGAGAGGTTGATTGAAACACTCTGCACACTCAAACATTGAGCTCATATTGGTGACGTTCGATGTATTCCAATCATTGATCGGTTGATTAAAACTCTTTGCGCCCGAAAACATGTTGCTCATATTGGTGACGCTCGACGTATTCCATTTGTCGAGAGGTTGGTTGAAACTCTTTGCGTCCGAAAACATCTCGCTCATATTGGTGACGCTCGACGTGTCCCAATCATTGAGCGGTTGATTGAAACTCCCTGAGCCCGAAAACATGCGGCTCATATCGGTGATGTTTGACGTATCCCAATGCTGTATGGATTGGTTAAACCGCGATGCTTTATAAAAGACGCCCACCATGCGGTTTTCAAAGAATCGCGGCGATTCGCCCACGGGGAGGGTGACGAGATTGCAAGCGCCGCTAAAGGCATAAGGGCCAAAACTCGTCTTTCCATAAGAGAGAATCTCGATCAATTTGCTACTGTTCATGGAGTTATCTTTGTCATTGTCGTGTATGTTGCAACTCCATCGGGTTATCGTGCCGTCGACTTTGATAGTATAGATGCCTCGTCTTCTGTATTTATGCGAAATATACGCATCGTTTCCGGAGTTAATCACATCGCTCGATCCGTCGCCCCAGTCGATGACGATCTCTCCTTCGCGTCCTTGGATGGGGAAGAATAGCATTCCGCCGTCTTTGAACTTCCACTCAGATACGAACAGTGCGTTATCGCGAGTGACCTCGCGATCTTGTTCATGTGTTAATGAGTTCTCGTTTTTTCTAAGGTCGTGTTCTGACATTTTTTTCTCCAATGATTTCGAACAATCCTTCATGGATTGCATTGCTTATCGATTATACCACAGCTACTGGGGGAATTGGGATGCCCCCAAAAAATGAACACCGTCGGGTTTCCGATTAAACATCGTAAAAGCGGAAAACCTAACGGAATTTATATATGAATTGGGATTCCTTTTGCCCCCAGCGTTGCTGGGGGCTACTCGCGCCCTTGCCCTAAAACAAACTCACTCTTTCAAAAAAGTGCGGTAATTGTCTATATCGAGGCCAGAATTCTCAAACATATCGCACATATCGGTGACGTTCGACGTATCCCATTTGTCGAGCGGTTGATTGAAACTCTCTGCGCCCAAAAACATCTCGCTCATATCAATAACATTCGATGTATTCCAATCATTGAGCGGTTGGTTGAAAGCCTTTGCGCCCGCAAACACCTCGCTCATATTGGTGACGTTCGACGTATCCCAATTGCCGAGAGGGTGATTGAAACACTCTGCACACTCAAACATTGAGCTCATATTGGTGACGCTCGACGTATCCCAATCATTGATCGGTTGATTGAAACACTCTGCACCCGCAAACATCGAGTTCATATCGGTGACGCTCGACGTATCCCAATCATTGATCGGTTGATTGAAACTCTCTGCGTTTTCAAACATCCCGCTCATACCGGTGACGCTCGACGTATCCCAATTGTCGAGAGGCTGATTGAAAGTCCTTGCTTCATAAAACATCTTGCTCATATCGTTGACGTTCGACGTATCCCAATCATTGAGAGGCTGATTGAAACTTTTCGCATTATCAAACATTCCGCTCATATCTGTGACGTTCGACGTATTCCAATCATTGATCGGTTGATTGAAACTCTTTGCGCTCGAAAACATCGAGCTCATATCTTCGACGTTCGACGTATTCCATTTGTCGAGAGGCTGATTGAAACTCTTTGCATCATGAAACACCGAGCTCATATTGGTGACGTTCGACGTATTCCATTTGTCAAGAGGTTGATTGAAACTCTTTGTGAACGAAAACATATGGCTCATATTGGTGACATTCGATATATCCCAATTGTCGAGAGGTTGATTGAAACTCTCTGCGCCCAAAAATATCCCGCTCATATTGGTGACATTCGATATATCCCAATTGTCGAGAGGCTGATTGAAACTCTCTGCTCCCCAAAACATCTCGCTCATATTGGTGACGTTCGACGTATCCCAATTGTCGAGAGGTTGATTGAAACTCGATTTGCATGGCCACGATCTTTTAAACATACCGCTCATATTGGTGACGTTCGACGTATCCCAATCATTGAGTGGTTGGTTGAAACTCTCTGCGCACGAAAACATGCGGCTCATATCGGTGATGCTTAATGTATCCCAATGCTGTATGGATTGGTTAAAGCTCAATGCTTTGTGAAAGACGCCCACCATGCGGTTTTCAAAGAATCGCGGCGATTCGCCCTCGGGGAGGGCGACGAGATTGCAAGCGCAGCTAAAGGCATAAGGGCCAAAACTCGTCTTTCCATAAGAGAGAATCTCGATCAATTTGCGACTGTTCATGGAGTTATCTTCGTCATTGTCGTGTAGGTCGCAGCTCCATTGGGTTATCGTGCCGTCGACTTTGATGGTATAGATGCCTCGTCTTCTGTATTGATGCGAAATATACGCATCGTCTCCGGCGTTAATCACATCGCTCGATCCGTCGCCCCAGTCGATGACGATCTCCCCTTCGCGTCCTTGGATGGGGAATTCTAACATTTCACCAGTTTTGACCTTCCATTTAGATATGAACAGTGCGTTATCGCGAGTGACCTCGTTGTTTTGTTCAGGTGCTGATGTGTTCTCGTCTTTTCTAAGGTTGTGTTCTGACATTATTTCTCCAACGATTTCGAACAATCCCCAATGGACTGCTTCTCTCATCGAGTATACCACATCTATCGCATCGATGAGAAGTAGAATGTGATGTTTTTAGTTCGTTTTTGTATCGGCATTGCCTAGTGTGTAGGTGTGTTTTTAATCACTATAAAAAGCGGTTGAACGGCGCACAAAAGGCGATCGAGGATCTGGGGCGCGGAGCGAATGGGAAATAGGATCGGAAGGGTAAAGCCTAGGGCGTTGCGGGCGCGGCGTTTGAGCGCCCGCAGAGGGGGGAGCGGCGTATTGGCGCATGCGACAATAGCCGCGCGGGGGGAGGCTTCCCCCCGTCCCCAACCCATACCCACACACGCCATCCCCATGCCCACCATATTCACAACGTGCTTTGAACACGCCGTTGGCTACATGCCCTCGACTTGCGCTGCCCACGCCATCGCCACGAGAAGAGCCCTTTTTGGCGCATAATCGTGCCAATCGCGCTAAAAACTTGACGCATAGGGCGGAATGCGACTAAAAGTTCACCGCTTTTGTATCTGGGATAAGTTTGCCCAGAGCGTGTTTTGAGGAAGTCAGAGAAGGATCGTCCTAATGAGCTTTGAGATCGTAGAAAAGAGTCAGGTAAATCGAGAAATCACGTTGACAGTGCCCGGAAGCGAAGTGCGCAGCGTCGAAAGCCTTATGGTTGAGAATGCGCGTCGCAAGATGGTCGTCAACGGGTTCCGAAAGGGCAAAGTGCCTGCATCGGTCGTGCGCGAGCGCGCGGGTGCGGCGATTATGGAAGATGCGCGGCAGGAGTGCTTGCAGAAGACGGCGCGCGAGGCGATTGCGACGATCGAGAACTTGTTGCACGTGGGCGAAGTCGATGTCGTCGAGCCGCAAACGGCCGATGGCGGTTTTGTCGCCGTTTTGCATGCCGAGTGCACGCCGACTGTCGAACTCAAACCCTACAACGGAATCGAAGTCAAAGTTGCCGACGTCAAAGTGACCGACGAAGACGTCGAAGAGGCGATAAACGTTCGTTTGCAACGCCATGCGACGACCGAGGTAGTCGAAGGTCACGACACGGTCGAAGATGGCGACGTCGTCTGTTGCGAACTTTCGGCGCCCAACGATGCGGCGGCTAAATTGTGCCGCGCAGGCGAGCGCACGATTTGCGTGGGCCGTGGCGACCTCAATGTCGATATGGAAAAATGCCTCGTCGGCGTCAAACTCGGCGACAGCGTCACATTGACGGCGAAAATCGGCGACGAAGAACCCGTCGTGACCGCCGAAGTCAAAGAAATCAAAGTGCGCAAAGTCCCCGAATTGAACGACGAATTTGCTAAGACGACGGGCGAGGGCGAGACGGTTGCCGAATTGCGAGAAGCGACCCGTAAAACGCTCGTCGAAGAAGAAGAAGGGCGACGCAAAGCCGAAATCGAACGCAAGGTCTTGGAAAAATTGCGCGAACTCATGCCCGTCGAAATTCCCGAAGGCTATGTCAAAGCGCGTGCCGTCCAAGCCGTCCGTTTGCAAGTCGAACAATGGTTGCGCCGACAAGTCGACGAATCGTGGCTCGACCAAATCGCCGCCAATTTGAGCGATAAAGAACTCGACCATTATCGCGACGACTATCGCAACGAAATCATCTTGAACGCGATTGCCGCCGATGCCAAAATCGAAGTCACGCACGACGAAATCGTCGAAGAGGCGATGAAATGGTTTGGCCAAGCGAAAAAAGAAAGGGTCGAGCGTTGGATGACTGAAAACAATTCGATGCACTTCGTCGGCGATCAAGTCAAACGCGATCGCGCGCTCAAGTTGGTCTGCGATGCGGCTGTCGTGACGCCGATGACTGACGAAGAAATCGCTGCTGAAAAAGAGGCGCAAGCCTAGTCGGCAACGTGTAACGGTGAGGAATCGCCATGATGACGGCTTTTGAACTGAACGATATAGGCACGGCACTGGAATTGCAGTCGCGCCGTGACTTGGATATCACGAGCACTGTCGGATCGTGGTTCGAACAGTGCGATTCGGAGGATGATGACGAAATGACATTTTTCCCTAACGTAATTGAACAAACACATCGCGGTGAACGAGCTTGGGATATCTTCAGCCGTTTGCTCAAAGACCGTATTGTCATTTTGGGCAGCGCCGTCACCGATATGGTTGCCAACAGCATTATTGCACAGCTGTTGTTTCTCGAGGGCGAAAGCCCCGAGAAAGACATCCAGATTTACATCAATTCGCCGGGCGGTAGCGTCACGGCTGGAATGGCCATCTACGACACGATTCAGCACGTGCGTTGCCCCGTCTCGACGATTTGCATCGGGCAAGCCGCGAGCATGGGCGCAGTCCTCTTGTGCGCAGGGACAAAGGGCAAACGCTATTCGTTGCCCAATAGCCGAATCCTCATCCACCAACCGTTGATTTCGGGCGGCGGAATTTCGGGCCAGGCTATCGACATCGATTTGCAAGCTAAAGAAATCATGCGCATGCGCCGTATCTTGAACGAAATATTGGCTAAACATACGGGGCAAACGGTCGAACGCATCGAAAAAGATACCGACCGCGACAACATCATGAGTGCCGACGAAGCCGTCAAATACGGACTCGTCGACGAAGTCATTCGACGCACAAAAGAAGGTCACCCCGATTCTGTCGCGCCTGCGGCTGAATAATTTTCGCGAAACGATGAATTTCATCGGGTGAAGTTTTCATTGAAACGCAAATCGACGCGCCGAAATGGACTTCATCGGATGAAGTTTTCATTGAAACGCAAATCGACGCGCAAAAATGGACTTCGTCGGATGAAGTTTTCATTGAAACGCGAATCGACGCGCAAAAATGGACTTCATCGGCTGAGTCGTTCATAGAGCCGCGAATCGACGCGTAATAATGGACTTCATCGGATGAATCGTTCATCGAGCCGTGAATCGACGCACAAAAATGGACTTCATCGGATGAATCGTTCATTGAAACGCGAATCGAGGCGCAAAAATGGACTTCATACGAGATGCATTCGAGAAGCATTCATAGATGCGTGTATTTAATATGATGATGGATTGAGAGGAGTATAGTTTTGGCTACGCTACGTTGCTCATTTTGCGATCGAGATCGCGCCGATACACAACGTCTCATTGCCGGGGCAAATGTGTATATATGCGAATCGTGCATCCAAGATGCTTACAATCAGATTTGTCGAGATTCGCAGATGATCGATTGGGGACTTCAACAGCACGTCACGAGCAAGCTCACCGTGCCAAAGCCCAAAGATATCAAGGCGAAACTCGACGAATACATCGTCAAGCAAGATTATGCGAAGAAGGTTTTGGCGGTCGCCGTCCATAACCATTACAAACGCATTATGAGCCCTGCCAAAGACGGCATCGAGCTCGGGAAATCCAACATCCTCCTCATCGGCCCCACGGGCACCGGAAAGACGCTCCTTGCGCAAACACTCGCCAAGATTCTCGACGTCCCCTTTGCCATGGCCGATGCCACGAGCCTCACCGAAGCCGGCTACGTCGGCGACGACGTCGAAAACGTCGTCTTGAACCTCGTCAACGCCGCCGATGGCGATATCGAACGCGCTTGCCGCGGCATTATCTACATCGACGAAATCGATAAAATCGCAAAAAAAGGCGAAAATCCATCGATCACGCGCGACGTCTCGGGCGAAGGCGTCCAGCAATCCCTCCTCAAAATGATCGAAGGCACCGTCGCGGCCGTCCCTCCAAAAGGCGGCCGAAAACACCCACAACAAGAATTCTTGCGCGTCGATACGACGAATATCCTATTCATCTGCGGTGGCGCTTTCGTCGGACTCGCCGATATCATCGATAAACGCACATCGCTCGGTTCCATGGGCTTCAACGCCAACGTCGTCAACAAAGACAAACGCGATCTCTCTGCCCTCTATCACGCCCTCGAACCCGAAGATTTGCTCAAGTTCGGACTCATCCCCGAGCTCGTCGGCCGACTCCCCGTCGTCGCCACGCTCGAACCCCTCGACGAAGCCGCTCTCACCGAAATCCTCACAGAGCCCAAAAACTCTCTCGTCAAACAATATAAAAAGATGTTCAAAATCGATGGCGTCGACCTCGAATTCGACGACGACGCCCTCGCAGAAATCGCCAAGCTGGCCATTAAAAAGGAATCCGGCGCGCGCGGCTTGCGTAGCATACTCGAAAACGCCATGATGCCTTTCCTATATGCTGTCCCAGGCATGCCGAACATGAAAAAACTCGTCGTCACAAGCGATATCATCGCCAAACAAGGCGACTTGAGCCAAATCGACGAACTCAACGCGCGATACAACGCCAAACAAGACGACAAATCGAGCAACACAAGCACTAAAACGAGCGATGCCAAATCCGACGACGACAAATCGGGCTCGGATCAAAGCGACGATAAATCGATCGGCTCAGACGACACAATCGACGATAAATCGATCAACGCAGACGATAAAAAAGCCAAATCCGCTCGCGCCAAAAAGACGAAGAAAACCGACCCATAAGGAGGAACGATGCGACTCTTACTCAAGTTATCGGGTGAAGTTCTCGGCGGCCGCGCCGGCCTCGGCCTCGACCCCGAAGCACTTTCGCATTTCGCCGACACCATCGCCGCACTCGCGCAAAAACACGAAATCGCCATCGTCACAGGCGGCGGCAACATCATGCGCGGCAAAACCGCCTCGGGACTCGATCGCGCAAAAGCCGACCAAATCGGAATGATGGCCACCGTTGTCAACTGCATGACGCTCGCAGAATACCTCGTCGCGCGCAAATGCAACGCCACCGCCATGAGCTCCGTCGCCTCACTCGCCCGGCCCTACGACATCACCGCCGCACGCCAACTCCTCGCCAATCGCCACGTCGTACTCGTCGCCGGCGGCACGTCAAACCCCTACTTCACCACCGACTCGGCGGCCGCACTACGCGCCCTCGAACTCCGCTGCGACCTACTCGTCAAAGCCACAAAAGTCGACGGCATCTACGACGCCGACCCCGCCAAACACCCCGACGCCAAACGCTTCGACCGCATCCGCTACGACGACGCCATCGCGCGAAACCTAGGCGTCATGGACCTCACCGCCATGGTCCTGTGCCGCGACAACCAACTCTCACTACGCGTCTGCTCCGTCGCCGATTTGGCCCAACTCGACGCCGTCATCGAAGACGATTCGCGTTCGACACTCGTCTACTAAACGACGCACGCGCAGCGCCTCCAAACGCCCGCACCCACAAGCACGACCCTCTTTTGCGCCGGCTATCGGCTCCGCCGATACGCCGCCGGCTGCGGCTATTGCCCGTTGGGCAATACGCCTCCGCTTTTGTCGCGCCTATCTCGCTGCGCTCAATACGGCGCTATTGTCGCCCTATTTCGCCCGTTGGGCTCAATACGGGCTCTTGGCGGCTATTTCGCCCGTTGGGCTCAATACGCCGCCTTCCCTTCCCGGGGTTGCGCTACGCTCACCCCGGGCTGTGTTCTGGCGCCCTTTCAGGGCGCTCATTCCCATCGCCAAATCGATAACGCCCGCCGTGGCGGGCTCAATACGCCGCCTTCCCGGGGTTGCGCTACGCTCACCCCGGGCTGTGTTCTGGCGCCCTTTCAGGGCGCTCATTCCCATCGCCAAATCGACAACGCCCGCCGTGGCGGGCATCAATTCCCCCTCGCCAAATTTCACCCATCTGCCGTAGGCAGATGTCTATTTCCCCCTCGCCAAATTTCACCCATCTGCCGTAGGCAGATGTTTATTCCCCCTCGCTATTTATGGAGAGGGGGTGGCCGACAGGCCGGGGGTGAGGTCAAACGCCCGCCGTGGCGGGCGTCAATTCCCCCCTCGTTATTTATGGAGAGGGGGTGGCCGTCAGGCTGGGGGAGAGGTCCGGGCCAGGACGTGAGGTCACTTTCTACAACCCATGGCAAAATATTTGCATGGACAAAGGCGTCGCAATGAAGTCGATGGCAACGACCAATATGGCGTCGTCATCCAAAGACATAAGACATACGAAGGAGCAATGATGAAGAAGCTTGGATTATTGGCGCTTTGCGTCGTCGCATGTGTTCAGATGACGTCTTGTTTTGTCGATTCCGTTTGTACCGACGGCGATACAGTCTGCTACGAAGGCTACACGAATACGTGCAGCGACGGACGATGGCTCGTCGGAACGGTATGCAATACGGCGGCTGCGTGTTGGGATGGCGAGCGCGTTTGTAGCTACGATGGCGTACCGAATGCGTGCGCAGGTGGAATTTGGTTCGAAGACGGCCTTTGCCGTTCCGATGAAGTCTGCACGCGCGGCTATTGCGCTTGTCAAAACGGCGCTCGCATGTGCGATGCCGCCGGCATGCCATGGCTATGCGTCAATGGCGCATGGGCGTCACAACCGCCTTGTGGCTCAAACGAATTCTGCGACGCCGCCTCGGGTACATGCCTTTGTCGCACCGATGTCCCCGCATTCTGCTCGCCAAATAACGAAGTCACGAGCTGCGTCAACGATGCCAACGGCATTCCGCAATACGTCGTCAATCGTTGCGCCTCCGATGAATATTGCGACGCTGGGCAATGTTGGTGCGCTCAAGAAAATAAGGGCATTTGCGACGACAATGGCAAACCTTGGATCTGCAAAAATAAACAATGGGTCGAGCAATCGGCTTGCGGAGCAAACGAAGTTTGCGACAACGGGCAATGCAAATGCCAAGGTACGGCGACGGCTTGTAGCGACGATACATCATTCTCACTCGCTTGCAACGACGGGCGATGGCAAAAAATCCAATGTGCCGATAATGAATTGTGCGTAAGCGGTGCTTGCGTCTGCAAGAACGATGCGCGGCGTTGCAATGGCAATGGCGTTCCCGAGTTGTGTGTCGATCATCAATGGGTCGCGCAAACGGCTTGTGCCAACGATCAATTGTGCGTCAACGGCGATTGCGTCTGTCGTCCAAACTCGGTCAAATGTGGCGAAGATCCTGCTTATCTCTACGTTTGTAGCAATGATTTCAAATTCGCGAAATCGGGGGCTTGCACCGATGAAAAATCGTGCGTCGATGGCAAATGCGTTTGCTCCAATGAACAAAAGCGTTGTAGCGAAGAATTCACCCAAGTTTGCGAAAACGGCGATTGGAAATTGGGCGTCAAGTGCGAATCCTCTGGTCTCGTCTGTAGCAACGGCGCGTGTGTTTGCCCCGGAACGACGACAAAATGCGAGCAAAACAAAGTCTATACGTGCACCGATGGCGCGTGGAACGATGGCGTCGCCTGCGGTGCCGGCGAATCGTGCGAGGCGGGAGCATGCAAATGTATAGAAGGCGAAAAACGATGCGACGACCAAGGCGCGCCGCAGTTGTGCGATAATGGCACATGGGTACCACAAACAGCTTGTACCGATGGCAAAGTTTGCCACGATGGAATCTGCGACACGACATCGTGCTTTAACGGCCGACTCGACGAAGGCGAAAATGCCATCGATTGCGGTCCCAATTGTGCAAATCAATGCGTTTCGTGCAAAGAAGACAAAGATTGTGCGACGGGCGAATTTTGCGACATTGCCGCTGGATTTTTGTGTCAAAAGCGTTGCACCGACGCCGCCAACTGCAACGGTGGATTGCTAGGTGATGGCAACATTTGCCGCGACGATGGACGTTGCGCCTCCGAATCATTTGAATTCGTCGTCACAATCCCCGAAGATGGTGCGACGTTGACCATCCCCATGCAAGGCGCGGCGACAACCGCCTGCGATTTCGATGTCAAATGGGGCGACGGCTCCCAAAGCGAAAAGATAGCCGATTGCGCCAATGCCAAACATACCTATGCAACACAAGGCGACTATACCGTTTCGATAAAGGGCAAAATCGAAGGCTTTGGTTACGAAAACGGCGACGAAATCGACGACACCGCATCCCATATCAAACAAATCAAACGCTTGGGCAATGTCGTACTCGGCAAATACGCACTCAAACACCTAGAACTCGACAATACCGTGGCAATGGACATACCCAATCCCAAAACGCTGACAACGATGACGGGCATGTTCTACGGAGCAAAACTCACACATCAACTCCTTTGGGATACGTCCAATGTCACCGCCATGGATCACGCCTTCGAAAAAGCGACTTTAGCGGCCGACGAAACACTCGCGCAGCTCAATTACAAAAAAGTCACATCGTTCACCGATATGCTCAAAGACGTCACCGGTCTCGACAAGCAAAAATACTGTGACTTTATAAAACTCGATATTATCAAAGATCACATTGCCCAACTCGGCATGACGATCGATTGCAACGAGTCCCCCACCGTTCCCGCCGCGTAGCATACTTAGTGCGTCCCGCGCCCACTCGGGCGCGGGTCCCATTGATCATAATCGTTCACCTCCCCCACGTAGTATATACATGGCTACCGCATTGACTTTTTCCGTTGAAACATCATGGCGGCAGATACCAACGGGGAGGGGAGTTAGGAGGATGGGTGCGAGTAGCCCCGCCCCATCCATATAAACCTGTCTATTCCCCCTCTCCATTGATGGAGAGGGGGTGGCCGATAGGCCGGGGGTGAGGTCAAGGGGATGGGCGAGACGATAAACGAAGGCAAATGCGCGTATTCATTTTTTGTACAGGATCAGACATCTACCGCTCGCGTAGATCGATGCACCAGTGATCAAGACTTGCCATCCAATACTTCATCGTGTTTATCGTTTGCCTTTCTAACTGCGCTTATCGAACTATTGTCAAATCCAAACTTCGACAAATAGTCCAGCACAGCCTCGATCGACAGTTGCTCCGGATACGCCTCATTTCCCAAGTGCAAAAACCCTTCACGTTGATACAACGACATTTGGCGCAAAGCGCGAAGGCGAGCTTCGTCTTTTTCGAGTTGATCTAGGTCGACTTGTGTCGAGTCATACGTCACCTCCGAATCTGCGTCGCCTCCCGTTCCTGCGGGCGTTCCTGAGCTAAAGAGGCCGTTGACCCATTTCACAAAACGATGCCACAGACCGATCTTTTCCTCCGACGTTTCCTGCTCCGAAGCTTCTTGCTTGATCCGTTCGCCGCGCTCGATTCGCGACTTCATCTTTCTGATCGATTCTTCTAGCGTGGCTATCGCTTCATCGACTGGCGCCTCGATCATGCCCAAGTGCCAATTCAAGAAATCTGCCATCCATTCAAAGAACCTTTCAATATTGCGTTCAACAGCTGTCAATAATCCAAGATCTATATCGCTATCTTCGACAAAGACGATTGCATCTTCATCGATACCCATGCAATCGCAAACGCATCGACGATGACTCGGTTCTTCATCTTCAACAGTCGTTTTATCACAGTTGCAAGGCTCGAGTGGTCGGCAAATGCTCGCTAAATGCCCTAAATCGACGCTATCCGTCATATCGGCGCGAAGCGTCGCAAAAATATACGGATACCCCTCGGGAAAAACCGTCCGGAATATCTCATTGAAAAACAATGATATCGTCCAACGCACATCGAACGTCGTCTCGGGCAAGATAATTTTCAATAATGCCTTATTCTTATACTTTCTCACCGGAATATCGTTGACGACGAATTTCTTTGCATTCACGATATCCGATAAATCATCCATCTGCAAATAGCCTTCAGTCGATATCTCGATATCGCCAAAGCCACGCTCTGTGCGTATCTTCAACAACTGATCATCTAAATGCATGCTCATCTCGCGCTGGCTTGCCACGGCTTGATCTGCTCGCCATTCCGTTATCTTCGTCTTGCGTAGTTGGCGATAATATAAACGACTATGGATGTGATCGGCGGCTCGACGAACGACGACGCCACTGTCGGCGGTAATACTCTGAACCTGATAGTATTTCCCTTCTGATGTCAAAAATTGACCTGGCAAAAATGCTTGGAAGACGTGACCAAACAAACGCGCACCGATGAAATGCTTTTCTCCGCTCTCGTCTTCGGCAATAAATGTCGCCGCTTGCAACTTCTTGGCAAATTCCGATAACGAGCTCTCTTCTGCAATTCGGCAATAACGCACCGGCTTGCTCAGCAACGGATTCGCCTGTTTCTCTTCAACCCATTTATTATTAATACCACCCGATATATCGAAGTGCTTTTCAAACAATTGCTTCATCAGCGATATCGGGTCGTCGGCAATCTCTCCGCCTTGCCCCGATATCAATCCACCCAATACGAATTCTTTCGCGATATCCAATTCGCTCAGCGGCGCAAGACTCATCTTCATGATCAGCTTGAGCACGAGATTGCGCTCCGTGCGCGCAAAATCTGGCACGATCGTCGGCAATGCCTTCGGGTCGAACAGCAGTGCATCGATATTGTCAAACATATAATCGCGCAACATGTAATGCTCGCTTACGACGTGTATTGCCCCCTCCTTGTGATATCGGGTCGAAAACAGACGACTCATTTCAAAGAGATTGCAAAATTCATCTTCGACGACGAAGTTACCCGATTCAATCACGCCCAATTGCCACAAATTGGGCTCGACTAAGAACGCCTCATTCCAAGCCGCTTGCGCCTTTGGCAATAATGCTGCATGGCACAACTGGCCATAATACTGCCCATCGATCCATTTGATATCGTGCACGGGGAATTTATCCCCACCCATCCATTTGGCAGGTCGTATTTGATGCTTTAGCGCCAATACGTTCATCGACGTTCCAAGCCCCAAATAACGCGCGATATCGGGCACGATCTTGTGATGCAACGATACACCCTCCGACGCCCAATAAAAGTAGAAATTCGTCGCGCGGTTTTGTAGCGTCGCCGATACGTCGATGATTTTTGTACGAAGGACATGCGACAGCGAATCGACTAAGCCATCGCAGTTTCGGTCGCATGCCGAATAGACTATCGGTTCATCGTCCGATTCGCACATCGATACTAATAAGCTCAAGCCCATCTGCCCCGTCGACAATATCTTCGATGGCTCGATCAAAAATATAAAGCTCACATCTTTGAAGAAATCCGCATTCGCAACTTGGACTTCTCGCCGATAGATATCGCTAAACTTCAACACTCCAATGTCATAGTTATTCGGAATTGCCGACAATATCCCTACTTGCCAAAGTGCCTTTGTTCCAAAAAACTCTTCTATTCCCGATTCACACCACGATACCACATCATCTGTAGCCGAATTTCGACCCACGATGATCAAACACTTTCGATTGCGATATAACGAACGCGCCATCGGCAAAAGCAAATAATCCGTCAAATCGTGATAAAATGGATTGAAGAATATCGCACTCTTCCCATTCATCAACGCTAGCGTCGTCTCGATATAACTCATATCGAGCTCATGCTTCTGCGAACGCAAAAGATTGAAATAGTCGACGACTATGCTGCCATCCTTATTCGACTGCGGATTAATATATTCTTCAATATCGCGTAATAATACACCGGCATCGCTCTCATCTGAATCCAAGATCAAATCGTGCAATGGACGATCGCCATATAAGTCTAGAATCTCTTTTCGCAACGCCATGAAATTCGGATTATACGCTTTTTTTGGCTTTTTGCTTTCAGCCTCTTTCACTTCGTCTATGTGATCTAAACCACTTAAAAATGATTTAAACTCTCCAAGCATCAATATCGCCAATACTGGATACGATACCGCCGAAAACACGCGCCATTCTGGTTTCAAATTCGAAATTAAGAAGAACAAAAACGATGCCACAAAACAGGCAATGTAAAATCCGCCAAATAAAAATCGAAATCCTCGATATTCTGGGCGCAATACCCACCATTCCCGAGCCTTGCTCTGCTTCTTCGACTTCCCTTCTTCCGACTCCTCCGATTCTTCTTCTTCCGCTTCAACGACTGTGTCGATGTTGGTTCCGCGATCTCGACGTTCATACACCGTATCGCGATGCGGCAATACCCCACGCCGAGGTTCATATACGAGACCCGACGTCGATTCGGCAACTTCATCAGATTTCCACCAATGCCACGATAACAACAATAATACGCCCTTGATGAGCAAAAATGTCAATGCTATCGCACAATTCACGATATATACTAGGCGCGACTTTAATACATTAATGTCGTTCGATGCGAGGAAATTATATAACCAAGCATTCTGCTGAACTTCGTCTTGTATGTAAGTGTTGTATTGATCTATTTCATAGATGATCAAAAACGAAAAGATTATCGATGCTATCGGCAACAAGAATTGGCGATATCGATACGGCTTCGATAAATTCAACTTATAACAACATATACATAAGAGAATAAAGGGGAGACTGTATAATATAGCATCTATAAACCCTATCGTTTCCATTATCCACAGACTCCTTCGAATTCGTCAAATATTTCAACGCGCTCGATCTCTACGCTTCCGATAAATCGATAGGGCGCATCTAGCGTCTCGCCACTCCGATTTATCTCTATCTTGTCTCCATCGATATCGGGCTTGAGCTGATATAAATGATTCGCCGCAGGCTCCACATTGACATCGAAATCCTCGAGTATCGCCACGATATCATCGGTGTTGGCTCGCTTATCATACGCCAATAACCATCTCTCATCCCGACTACGCGCAAACTCTATCGCCTTCGCATGCTCATATAATTTACGACGCCACTGACTCGCGCTGTCTTCGCAAATCTTCGCACCATTCAATACTGAATTCGCATACATCAACGTACATGCCTCGGAAAAGAAATCTGTATACTCTTTCTGCGTCTTCTCATTCGCACTTTTGCTTTCCTTGGCATTTTCGGCGATGTTTTTGATCAAATCTTTCTCCTTTGCCTCGTGTATGTTTAACCCCCAATACCCACCTATAAGCGTGATGATGACGACCGCAAGTGTCATCAACGATGCCCATAGCCATACCAAATCTACAACGCGATAACCTGCGATGATATCTCGTAAATATGGCGCAAACCCCAATACGACTACACATGCAACGGCGATAAATACTTTCATCTTCGTTTCACTACCGAGCAATTCGCCTCGATTCCTGTCATAGTCCTTCTTGGTCTGCTCCGCCATCTCCTTTATCTTCTTTTCATCGTGATAATTCTTGGGGCGCATCTTTAACACGCTCTTTTCGCGCTCTTCGATATCGCGTATTAACTGTTCATATTGAACTTCATCTAACTCATACGCTTTACCATAAAACGAACGGACCTGCTCACGCATCGACCTCGCCGCGCGATCTATCGCTCGACGCGGATCGCGTACACCATCGTTAATCGCATCCAGCTCCTTCTCCTCATCCTTGACTAACGCATCTTTCGGATTCGCACCATGCGTCGCGTCGCATTTGCTCATCACATTACGCGTGTCGTCTTGCTCGATGATGACTGGTATATTCTTCTTCTCGACGATGACTGCGTTCTTATCAAGCGACGCCTTTGGGAGCTCATTCATCGCCTCTGCGACGTATTCCTTTGCCTTGTCGAGCAATGCAATATGTTCGCAAAGTTGCTTTTCAAATACTCCAGTATCGACGCCAACGCCTATCGTATATAATCGATATGCTTGCATATAAGCCGTCGGAATCCGATTCGTCGACAATAATACCGCCGAAAACCAAAACGAAGTCAAATCGCGCTCCGCTTTCATCGCATCCGATAAATCGACATTTGCATACAAAAAGCGACAACACGACGGATACCGATTCTTCTCCCAAAACGACGAACTCAACGCCTCTATCGGAACTTGCCAAGCCCCCAGCGTCTCTTCTTTTTCGTCTTCCGCTCGGCGTTTCCTCAACGACATGAGCAAGATTTCCGACGGGCGCGCCTCCGATGAAAGATATCGTTCATACAGTTCTCGATGCTTCTCTATATCGGCGGCATCTGGCTCGATTTCGATATAAATGGGCTTGCCCAATTCTTCAACATTCCCATCCTCATCGTCGATCGATTCATGCCGAAGCGCATTGTATACTTCTGGCGCAACGTGCATCATGCAACGCTTCTCTTCATCGTAATACTCGATCATCGCCTTGAATTGCCGCTTTGGCAACGGCTCATAACCCGCCAATATATGCGTCAATCGTATCAACGGTATTGGACTCTCATGCGCACCGCGTTCTAAATCGACCGACGTATAATCAAACGGATTCTTGTCGTCCGGACGCGGTATCCGTTCGTCCGAACACAGCGCATCCGAGTTGATGATGATGGCACGGTACTCTTTTTTTCCGCGCAATAACATCGGTAACTCGGGGATCGCATCCTCCGCCGTCCGCCCATCGGCATTCCAATGGCAAAACGCCACTTGCCCTGCCAATTCAAACGGACGAAATAAAAAGCGATATTCCGCCATCGCATCGGCGGTTCTCTTGTCGACAAAGATAAGCGTATACACGACGATTACTCTTGCTCCGCATCACCACTGCGAACCTTCGACATCTGGAGACTCAACGATTGAACCATCGAAGTCAACTTCTCAATCGCTTCATCCTGCTTCGACAGTTTACTCTTGAGATCTTCGACCTCTGCGTTGTGCTCCGCTAACGATATCATCGGCTCACTCGACGACGCTCGCACGCTGCTGTCTCCCGCGATATCGTTGACTTCGTTCGTTTCGTCCTCGCCATAATCTTCATTCGCATCGCTTGGGTTTACACTTGCCGATTCGGAATCTACTACGCCTGAACCAGAACTATCCATCGATTTCGATTCGTGCGCCGTTTCAATGTCTTCGATCTCTTGTGCATTCTCGTCCAAATCGAGGTGTCGCAAATACTCGACCGCTACGCGCTTCAATTCGCTCATAAACCATATCAAATTGTCATAAAGCTCAAAGTTTCCTCGCGTCTTTGTAAACTGCCGATATTGCTCTACGACGAATTCGCCAAACACTTCATCGACGTGATTGGCGTCTGTCATTGATGCAATGTAATCGTGGAATATATCGAGCGCAACGCGAACGATATCCGTCCCCATATCGAGCGTAAACGCGTTATCGGGCGACGACACCGACAACAACGACGAGAAGTCAAATATCGAGACGTCGTTCAGCTTAAACCGAACTACCATCTTCTTTTTCGCTTCGTATTCCGTCACCGAAAACTTCTTCAAAAGCTTACACATCTGGCTCGTTTTAAACGATACTTTCGAATTGAGCTCCTTCTTCATCAAACGCTGCACTTCGTCCAATATCCGATCGACGACGAGTGGATTGATCGTCAATGCATCGAGCACCTCGTAGAACAAATCGCATGGCGTATGATTCGACACGACAAACGATTCAGGTGCCGATCCACTCAATTCCAATTTGTATAAAAAGTCGCGCGACGATACCGGCTTTTGCTTGATAATTCCATAGATGAGACCGAGCAAAAATGCCTTGTAAATCCGCATTTCTTGGTCTTTCTGATCGACTTCGTCGAGGTCTGGCATATTTGCCACCAAGTGCCAACCCTTGTGGATATGCGGCGTAATGATGGGAATATTTTTCAATGCCGGAACGATTTGGCGCACGAGCTCGAAATACGCTTTGTGATACATTCCCTCCGAACAAATCCCCTCTCGCGCTGGTGCAAACTTCGACAATCGATTTGCTCGCAAGCCATATATCGACTGATAGAATATAATCATATTCTTGCCGATATCGCTATCGGGCGTCCCACCGTAATTATTCAATTCCTTCGCTATCAACCCTGCACGCGGCGAATCATCGTGCGGATCAATACTCGGATGATACGTACACGCCGATATCGGTTCTACTTGTTCGCCCAACGGACGTTCGATAAACGGCGTCGACATCTTGCGCGTGTTATAGATGATGTTTTCCGTTATCTGCGAAATCCGCGCTGGATCGTATTCTCCCTCTTCGATCTCTATTTCGCGCTCCATCGCCGATATGATATCCATGTCGATGAGCGATCCATACGATTCCATCATCTTCTTCTTGTAATAACCGATTATCGTTTCATCAAACAATTCGTTGAAATAACGGCCATTTCCGGGGCGCTCGTCTTCGTCAAATTGCGCATAAATCCGAACTTTCGAATAGATTTCGTCTGCCAAATCCCCGTCGATTCGTATCGCACTCCCCGTGTACGGTATCTTGTCCGATAGCGTATTCATACACTTCGACGATGCACAAATATATCGCGTCGTCTTGCCCGCACAATTCTGATACCGCTTCGATATCTCATTCATCCGGCGCTCGATCATCGAGATCTTCGCCTCGAACGTGTTGTAAAACGACTCAAACGACGTACTCAACGATTTGATATAGTCTAACCCCTCGTTTATCACGCCCCACTTCAATTTTGCTTCGTGATATTCCCCGACCTTTTTAACAAATTCATTTAAACTCTCCTTTACAGTCTCTTGTTCTGATGTCAATTTGTTACGCCATTTATTAAGAGTAGGTATATCTTTATCCGCAAACTGTTCGACTGTTTCTATTGGATCGGTGTTCGGATCGTCATAAACCGAATCAAAATCTTTAAAGAAATCATCATAGTCTTGAATATCACTGCTAAACTTTTGAATATAATTCTTGATCGTCTTTTGGCTCTGATACAAAAAATAACGGACGGCATTGGGATGCATAAACGCTCCATCCATCCCGCGCAGATACGTCTCGAGCTGATATTCCTTTCTCTCTTTCGTCACTTTCTCGCCTTGCGCACGGAATATCGTATACGCAAGCGATGACGTTGCACTATTGCAAAATTGATCGACGTACTTTTTATACGACCGCACTTTCGCATCTGCATCTAGGATCGATGACCCCGAATCATTTCCACCTTCGATTCTCTGTATCGCTTTGGTCGCATCTGCACGAGCACTACATTCCAAATCTCCCTGCTGTTCCACATAATCAAACAGTGCTTTGATGTATTGATCGACGCGGCTACGCGTCCGATTCAATCCCGATTCATCGTAGCTCTTGCATTGATCTAATATCGATATTGCAAATGGATCTTTTTGACTATCGAGCGTATCGACCGTTTGCAGATAATCTTCGGCGCGAGAAATATCTTCTTGCACGACGACGCCTTGGGCACGTTGCTTTTGCCACTCTTTCACCTTGCCCATATATATCCGATCGAATTTCAACCACTGATCCGATATCGTCTGCTGCGCCCATTTCAACGCGATATATTCTTTTATATCTTCGACCGGATACACGAGCATCGCAGACCCAGCCCCAGCATACCGATTCCGACCGCGTTGCGCACACAGATCGCGAATCGTATTGTCTTCCGACGAATTGCTGCGCTTGTTCATCGGGCCTATCGATTGCGAATATATACAATTCGCCGCGTGCTCGATATATTGCGCGAAGTTATTGAGCTTGCGTCCCGCCGTATTCTGCGCATCGAACAAAAAGCAAAAATCATACGGACGTACCATATACTCATCATACGTATCCGTTCCAACGCGCGGGAAATCTAACTTCACCGAAGTCATGTATTTCTCATTCAACGTCCCATCGCCTTTCATCAAAAACGCATCGAGCTCGCGGATCGTCGCATATGCATTGCACATTAAATTGTTGCGCTCCGTTTGCCCTCGTATGACCTCGAAAAATATTTCCGGCATTAAGAAAAATCCGCGCATGATATTTGCACTCTGCTGGAAGCGCGTCTTCAAGAAGTTGCGTATATACAAGGCAACCGGCACGATAAGACCAGAACCCGTTCCGCCAGCCAACGAGCTGACGATCACCACGCGCAACGCCTGTTCCGTATTCGTCGATTCGACTTTATACAAATTCTCAATCGCAAAATGCAATTTGTCCATCAAACCAGCGCGAACTGCCATCTCAAACGCCAATCGCGATGTCGCGCGTACTTGCCCCGCTCCCTCTGTCAACGTCTTGCTGTCCAATATCTGGTTCATCGGGAACCACTCATTCCTGGCGTGTTCGTCGATGTTCAACGACTCGCCCACCGATAAATTCGTCGACGTCTGTATACACGTTACAAACGGATTCGCCGCCTCGATACCGCGCAATTCATTGATATCCGTATCAAATACGGCATATCCTATTCGATTCCGTTGATCCGACGATACCATGTTCGCTACGCGACATACGATCTTCGATCCCGTTCCACCAAGGCCGACTAACAATGTTGGGGCTACCATACGCTCTCCTTTCTCTATACTCGTCTATGGGTTATTTCTACGACGTTTGCTCTTTCTATGACGTTGACACTTTCCTACTATCTGCGACGCGTCAATATCACACGATAATTTCATCGTCTTGCGACACAACGTGCCACGCGTAACGCTCCAACGCTACGCATTATTTCGCGTTCAAAACGCTTTAAAAAAACTCGCACTTTCCACGATAACCGCGCCATTCCTATAACCGATACGCCATTCATACACTAAATGACGAAATAAAGCCTCCGACCGCGACGGCATATATCACCAAAATATCATTTCTTTGATTTCGACGTAGACATCAACGAAAATGAATACGTTTCTTTTTCTCCCTTGTCGTTCTCCGTTCGATAAGTAATCGAACGACTCTGATGAAACCTGAACGGAGTCTTTGACTTATGATCCCTTGGTTTCTTCGAAGCAAATTCGCACCGCGCGTCGACTGACGCATGATTCATAATATCTATATTGCCATTTCCTGCTGCTTTCAATTTCAACGTCGATGGCGATACCTTCGGAAACGCTGTAGACAATTTCAATTGACCTGTCTCCGCTCGATACGGCAATATCACTGACATCGGATCCTTCGAAAAATATGCAACCCCGTCATCATTTTTTGTGCTGAAATCCGTTTTTTTCGTCACTGGCATACGACTACCGATCTTTCCAAATCGCTTCTTCACCCAAGGCATATAACCCCATAATATGATGCCAGCGATGAGCCACATCAATGCCGTTTTCCAATTCAGCTCCATCCATCTCAAGAAACGCGCCCAATCCGATATCTCATTCGTTATCGATACCGTCGCCTCGACGCGACCTGCCGCCGACGATTTCCCCTTTTCAAACCCACCGCTCACCGAAAACGATGCTTCCGTCTCTTTCACTTCAAACGGATCGACGCCATCGAAATCCAAATTGACTAGAAATTCCCCGATCTTTTCCCCCTTCGCGATCTGAAATTTTCCTTCTCCCGATTTCGTATATACTTTTGGCAACCCCATCGCCGTCCATTGCTCTGGTGTCAAATCGATCGCCTTGTCGCCATCTTTCATTTGCACCGACAACCGCACCGGCTTGTCGAAATTCACATATCCATCATCGGTGAGCTTATATTCGGGCACTTCCTCAACCCGATATTCCAATTCATTCCTGAAAAACACGTCAAACGTCAACGACGTCTTCACCGTATTATATTCTAAATATTGCGCCTTCACGGCGATGTCGAGTTTACCTTCCCGAATCTCTATCGTCGAATTGTCTTTCGCCTCGACCGTCGATACAGCTCCATCGATTGGCGTATTCGTCACGACGCTTTCATAATCGATACGCCCCAATAACGACGTATCTTCGACTTTTGCTCTCGTTTTCGCATCGACAAAACCAAATCGCAACACATACTTGCCGTTGACGATGTCGGCATTATCGGTCACTTCATTGCCGTCTAAATCATATAAATAAGCCGCAATCGATACATTGGGCTTGTAATATACGTCGACCGTGTCGGCTTTCGCTATTTCGATCGTATATTTCCCTGGCGCAAACGGTCCGAAATATGTCGCGACAATGCCATTTAAATCGCGCGCAACGACTGCATTCGGTGGATTCTGCGTCGACGACACCTCCGAATACTTCACTTGTACTACCGAAGATGGCGCATTCTCTCCTTCTGCCGCCACGATCGGCCCTGCCGTCGTCACTTCGCTGCCCTGCGCTAAAACGATCAACTCTCGCATTGGAACGCTAAATTCAATTCCAACTTTTGCATTTTCGTGTTGCACTGGCAAAGCATTGCGCTGAAATATCCGATTACATATCGCCGTCAATTTCGGCAATATATCGCGCGTCGACGTCGCATGCTCGAAATATATACCTTTCTGTTCATCACTGTGTATCGTCGCCGCCATCGGTCCCATCGCGAGCATCATCACCTTCGCCTGACCACCTGCCACGACCTCTTGAAAGTATGACTCCACCGCGTCATTTGTCATCTTTCCATCTTCAAACTCGCCATCGGTCAAAACTACGAGCCAACGTTCATCGCTCGACGCCCTCTTTAAATCTTGATGCGCCTTCCGAACCGCACTAAACGGCGTATTTCCAAACGGCGTCACCATCTGATGCACCGTCGATACATTGCCTGCCACCACTTGCGGATTTTGACTGCCATGCAAACGTATGCGCGGCGGTGCGGCCATTCCGCTGTCATAGTCGCTCATATAATATACATTTAATACATCGCGATCATCTAACATCGACGCTACGACTTCGAGCGCATATTTCGCTTGGCACCACGTATCTACATACGTACTCCCCTGCCGTATCATGCTACCCGAATCGTCATACACTAAATTTATCGTCCGCGATGGCTTCGCCTCTTGCCCCAAGGCCACGCCACTGCTACCGATCACACCAGCTAATACCATGACAATAATTCGTCGATTCATGCGCTCTCCTCTCATTCTACACGCCACATCGGTAGCGTCGACGCATCACTCGCGCCTTCTAGCACAATTCGCCATGCAAACAAAAGATTATTTGCAGTTTCATGTGAACATTTTTCCACAACACCCCAAAACGCGCACGCACGTCCACTTTCCGCTCGCAAAAGGTCGATTCTTCTCGCGTTTTCGACTCCGTTTGAGCCCCCGCATTGCCCGCGGGCAATATGGGCACATGCTACACCAACTATCGACGACCACCCAAATGATCTTACTCGTTCGAGCGCATTTTGTTCACTTCCCTTGCAGGACAAAATCGTGTATTCTAGATGTAAGTGTGTGTGGTGTTACGTAACCTATGTAGGAGAACTAAACAATGGCACAAACGATGTCATTCTTGACTGGATGCTCGGGATCGACAAATGATGCCATTACATGGGAATCCCCGACGCAATACGAGGCGATCGATCTGCAGTCGCCCGACTATGCTCGCGCGATAAAAGCTATCGTGCGAGCTCAAAAAGGCGACGCCATCGTTTACTACAAGCTCGGCAACATGGTCTTGGGCGGTGTCACGACCGAGCCGAGCGCTTTTGCTCGCGATGCCGGCTACAAAACGCGTTATTTTGCCGTTCTACTCGATCCAAAACGCGATCGCGCTATTGCACTCCCAAACCCCGATCTCTACGATCAATTCGTCGAGAATATCCAAAACGGCGTCGATGCACTCTCTACCGATGCAATCGCTTCGACTCTGCTCTTGCTCGGGCGCGGTTCGTACGATCACATTTCGCAAAAAATGCTCGACGAAATGGACGAAACCGAAGCTCGTGGATTATTTGCGCCTAAACTCCACGTCGAAAACGGATCCCTTCTCCGCCTCGATTATTGCTCGCTTTCCCAATCCCCCATGACGCGCCCCGTCGCCACGATTTGCTCGCTCACCTGCACACCACATCAACCTAGTCTCGAGTGCTCATCACTCGACGATGACGAGTCATAGTCTGCGGATTTCTCCAAATCGCACTCATTGCAATGACCTTTTGCATGAGTGCATTCATTTGCATTGTCATCTTCTAATCCTTTGCTGTCACTATTTCCATCCGTGCAACAATCTTTTGCATCATCTTCATTTATACTTTCGCCTTCTAATCCTTTCTTTTCACCATCTCCATCATTACAACAATCTTTTACATCGTCGACTTTCGTTTCGCGTGTGATGTGATTATCTACATCGGTTGAGTTTTCGGTTTTTTCGGCTTTCTCGGTAGCCTTTTGAGCCAACTTCCGAAGATGAGCATACATCGACGACCACGAATCTAATTTCTGATAGAGTTTTCCATCGATCGCCGTATCGTTAGTAATATCGAGAAACTCGCATGTTATTTTCGTTTGAACCCATGAATCGAAGAAAGCGATCTTGAATGACAACATGAGCAAGAACGATATCCCCATCCACGGCAACGAACTGATGCTCAACGATTGAGAAACGGCGAGTCCAGGCAAGTAGAATATCAAAAATAAAAAAATGCATCCGACGATGACGCACAAGCTCAATTTAAATGCGCGTCGTATAAATACATTCCATTGTTGAGCCAGTATCGTAAGCGCATCGACGATGGCGGCATTGAGTTCATAATCGCGCTTTCGTAGCGCATAAGCAATGCAACAATCATCTGCTTTATATATTGCCGTATGACTAAGCAATATCAATAATCGATGCGATATGCGAAGATCGGGCAAATCGGAGTCGACAGAAAACCCGCGAGATATCACTCTGACGAATTGTCGAATGACGATCGCTATATCGCGCGATACGAGATAGAATTTGCGATTCGAACCAAACCGCTTCGATACGATATCTTTTGAAAACTCGATCGGATTTGGCGGCAAGTCGTTTCCGGCATTGGCGCGTTCCGTAATGGCGAGTTGCCCAGTTCTGATGCTATATCCAAGTCGGCTCATCGTGATATAATACGCGCCGACGATGAATAAAAACGCTCCGCATCCGATGGCGATATTCGTCATCATTTCGAATTCAAAATGCGTGATGACGAGATAAGCTCCTCCGACGATCATCATGGCGATGAGGCAGTTGAGAAAGCCTATTCCGAGCTTTATCCAATTAAAGATCATCACTTTGCGATATATCGTGCTTGGTGTCATGCTATCACGCTCGCCCCTTCATTCCCCAATCCCCCTCACTCAAAATACACTTAAACCAACGCTCGCCCTTTCATTCCCCAATCCCCCCTCACTCAAAATACACTTAAACCAACGCTCGCCCTTTTATTCCCCAATCCCCTTCACTCAAAACACACTCAAAACTACGCTCGTCCCTTCATTTCCCAATCCCCTCTCACTCAAAACACACTCAAACCAATGCTCAACCCCGATCACCTACACCCAATGCAGAAAGCGATTGCGCCCATGGCAACTCCATGGGTCAATCGCTTTCTGCGGGGGGCGTGGGGGGACTGGTCCCCCCACAAAAAAAAGAAAAAAGAAAAAGGATCTAACTCATTGCGTTGAAGGCGGTTTCGGCGATTGTTTGTGCGAGTTTTTCGAGTTCGCGGATTGTCGATTTGACGTCTTCGGTGAGCATATCGTTTGGATTGTTATTGAGGTAATCCATGTGTTGAGCGATAGCGTTTTGGAATTGAGCGACGGTATCTTCGGGCAAGTAGCTTCCCATTTGTTTGAGGGAGCGTTCTGCCATATAGACGAGTCCTTTTGCTTCGTTAATTTTGTCGATTCGTTCGTGGAGTTCGGCGTCGGAATTTCGTTTAGCCTCGGCTTCGGCGATCATCGTATCGATTTCGGATTCCGACAAACCGCCTGAAGCTTCGATTTTGACGTTGGCCTCGCGTCCGGTTGTCTTTTCGCGTGCCGAGACGGAGACGATGCCCGAGGCATCGATCTTAAACGAGACTTCGATTTGCGGCATACCGCGAAGAAGAGGGGGAATGCCCCACAATTCGAATCGAGCGAGGGAGTAGTTTTCGCTAGCGAGTTCGCGTTCGCCTTGCAGAACGTGGACGTTGACCATTTCTTGGTAATCGACGGTGGTGGAGAAGATTTCCGAGGCTTCGCATGGAATGGGGGTATTGCGAGGAATGAGAGGCATGAAGACGCCGCCCATTGTTTCGATGCCAAGCGATAGGGGCGTGACGTCCATGAGGGCGACTTCTTGGACATCGCCGTTGAGGACGCCGGCTTGGACGGAGGCGCCGATCGAGACGATTTCGTCGGGGTTGACGTCGGTATTGATGGGGATATTGAAGTATTGTTGAACGCGTTCGCGAACGAGTGGCATGCGCGTCATACCGCCGACGAGGACGACTTGTGTGATATCTTTAGCGGTGAGTTGTGCGTCGTCGAGGGCTTGTTGGCAGATGGGGATAGTTTTTTCGACGATATCGCGTGTGAGGTCTTCGAGTTCGGTTCGCGTGATAGTGCGAGACATGTGGAGGGGGGCACCGTCTTTAATCGTGAGGAATGGGAGGTTGATTTCGGTTTCGCGAGCGACGCTTAATTCTTGTTTGGCGCATTCTGCGGCTTCTTTAATGCGGTACATTGCCGACATATCGTTATGCAGATCGATGCCATTTTCGTCTTGGAATTCTGCGAGCAAAGTTTCGACGATGCGATTATCGAAATCTTCGCCACCGAGGAATGGGTCGCCGACGGTCGAGAGTACTTCGTACATGCCGTCGCCGAGGCGCAGAATGGAGATATCGAATGTGCCGCCGCCCAAGTCATAGACGACGATCGTTTCGTGTCGATCTTCGCCGAAACCGTAGCCGAGCGATGCGGCGGTAGGTTCATTGATGACGCGCAAAACGTCGAGACCGGCGATGCGACCGGCATCGCGCGTCGCTTGGCGCTGAGCGTCGTTGAAGTTAGCCGGCACGGTGATGACGGCTTGATCGATCTTCTCGCCAACATAATCTTCGGCAATATCTCGCATTTGCGAAAGAATAAGCGCAGAAATCTCTTGCGGACTGTATTCTTTATCGCCGATTTTGACACCGGGTGTTTTTCTTTCGCCCGATCCCATGGGCACGATATCGAAAGGGACGAGCGACTTGAGTCGCACGACTTCTGGGTCATCGATCGTTCGTCCGATGAGGCGTTTCACGGCAAAAATGGTATTCTTGGGGTTCTTTGCCGCTTGTCGTTTGGCCATTTGCCCGACGAGTGTATCGCCGGTACTCGAAAACGCGACGATCGATGGCGTCGTTCGCGATCCTTCGCGATTGGCAATGACGACGACATTATTACCTTCCATGACCGATACGCAGGAGTTCGTCGTACCGAGATCGATACCAATGATTTTCGACATAGGCTAATCCTCTATTTTGTCTGTTGTTGGCTCTTGTGAATGTTGCGACACGACGACTAGGGCTGGGCGCAATACGCGATCGTGCATAATGTACCCCTTTAGATGCTCCTGAACAATTGTATTATGTTCTTTTTCGTCATCGATGACGCGTTGCAAGACATCGTGATAATTGGGATCGCAATTCTGCCCGAGGCTTTCGAAGGGGGTACAACCGAGTTTTCCGAGCGTTTGCAAGTAGAGTCGATATGTCATTTCGACGCCTTGCAGTAGCTTTTCGAAGTCGTTCGACTGTCGTGCGTGGTTGAGGGCGCGTTCGAGATTGTCGATGACGGGCAAGAAACCAGTGACGATCCGTTCCTCGGCTTGTTCTTTATTTTGATCTTGGTCGCGCAAAACGCGTTTGCGATAATTGTCAAAATCGGCAGAGATGCGAACGATGCGATCGTTGAGTGCTTTGTTTTGCGCGTGGAGCTCGTCGATTTCGGCTGCCGAAACGGCTTGAGACTTTTGCTGTATTTCTTCGATTTCGTTTTCGAGCGAAGCGATGCGAACTTTTTGTGCCTGCACGAGGTTTTCGAGCATCATGTATTTGGCTTGTGTCGGCGTTTGTGCTTGCGCGGTCTGCGCCTCGTTTGGCTTCGATTTTAGGGCTCCGATCTGGGGCAAAACGATTTTGGGCGCGGGTTTGGGGATCGCTTGCGCTCCAGCTGTGCTTGCTTGCGCTCCAGCTGTGCTTGCCGAAGCGGGATTTGAGCTGGGCTGTGTGCTTTGCGCTTTATCGGCGGCTAGCGTTTTGGCTCCGGCGACTGTGGTCGCATCGCTTTTGGCATTTTTTTGTGCGGTGAGCTTGGCGATGAGGTCTTTACCGAGGTTTGGCAAAGACGAATCCGATCCCGACAATTCGAGATCGAGGTCGAGATCGATATCGAGATCGAACGCCGCGGCTTGTTCCGTATCGCCCAAGCCCGATTCTGAACGTGCATCGGACGACAAATCGGCGGCATTGCCGTCGTCTAATTCTGCGGATTGCGCGCCATTGGCGCGCGTTTCGGCTTGTACAACTGCTTCTAGAGCGGCTGCCATCAAATCTTCGTGATTCGTCATATCTGGCTCGTATTCAACTCCATTACGTTTTTACCCCTTGGGCGCTACGATGCGTACAACGGATGCCGTATTGTTAGCATAATTCTCAATCGATTCAAATTCGCGATATATTTCTTCCTCGCTCCGAAACCACAATTTCCTCGCACCGAACTGTTTTTCTCGCAGTACTTCTTCACATTCCGCCAAATAAAACATGCGCCCAAGCCGATGAAAAGACAAATTGCAGGGCGACATCTGCTGCTATCGAGGTATTTGGGCGTGGATCATCGCCTGAACTTCTTTATTGGGCGAAGCCATGAGTTCGGCTGGTGTTCCGCGTGCGGCAATCACCCCATCATAAACCATGGCGATTTGATCGGCAATTCTGAACGTCGACACCATATCGTGACTGATGACGATCGTCGTCAATTGGAATTCGTCGTGCGCTTCTAAAATCATATCGTCGACGTATCGAATCATAATCGGATCTTGCCCCGTCGTCGGTTCGTCGTAGATCATGAGTTTCGGCCGCGTGATAATGGCTCGGGCCAAGCCAACGCGTTTTTTTTGCCCTGTCGATATGTTTTCGGGCCATGCATCGGCGATATTGTCGATCTTCAATCGCGCCATGATTTCTTCGACGCGAGCATCGACTTCTGCCTTCGGTACTGCATGGCGTCGCTCGCGTAGTGCGAACGCGACGTTATCCCTTACACTCATCGAATCGAAAAGTGCCGCTCCCTGAAACAGCATACCAATCCGCGTGCGCATCGACTCGCGTTCGCGCTCCGAGGCCTTCGTCAACTCGAGTCCATCGACGCATACTTGCCCCGAATCGGGCGTAAACAACCCCAAAATATGCTTGAGCAAGACCGATTTCCCCGATCCGCTCCCGCCAATGATAACCGTGATTTGACGCGTCGGGATATCGAGCGATACGCCTTTGAGTACGGGCTTCCCCGAAAACGACTTGTGCAAATCGCGAACCGTCACGTATGGCTTCTCATCCGATACGTGATGCGTTTTCGTCGACTTATTCGACGAATCGAAAAACCTCCGAACGATGGGATTATCGGTCTTTTGGATGTCGTCAACCGCTCCTTGAAAGATGATCTTTCCTTCGTGCAAAAAGGCGACGCAATCGGCGAGCCGATATATACTTTGGATATCGTGACTAATGATAACGCTCGTCATATCGTATCGTTGCCGCAATTCCTTAATGATATTGTCGACGAAGACGATCATGAGCGGATCGAGCCCCGTCGTCGGTTCGTCGAAAAACACGAGCTCTGGCTGGTGAATCGTCGCTCGCGCAAACGAAACGCGCTTTTTCATTCCACCCGATAATTCATAAGGGAATTTATCGATGGCATCGATTAACCCCAGGGGCTTGAGCGATTCTTCGACCAAATGCCGTATCTTATCCATCGGCATCGACGTATTTTCGACGAGTGGGAAGGCGATGTTTTCGAAGACCGATATCGAATCGATCAATGCATAATTCTGCAGAATCGTTCCCGTGCGCTTGCGCAATTCGATGATTTGAGACGATGAACAATCGCGCGTATTGACGCCAAATAACTGCGAAGATCCGCTATCGGGCACGATGAGACCATTCATCGCCTTGATCAACGACGATTTCCCCGATCCCGACTCTCCGATGATGACCGTCGTCTTGCCCACGGGAATGTCGAGCGACAAATGATCGATGACCTTCTTCTCTCCATACGACACCGATATATCGGAAAGGCGTACGACGGGACCCAGCTCAGGCGTCCAACGCTCGATATTTGGCAAAAGATAATTCTGACGCATATCGCATCCGCCTCATTTTATTCGCTTTTTCAATTCCAACCCATTGCCGATAACTGCCGATAACCGTTGCCGAAACGAAATCAACCCAAGCCAACCGCCGATAAACGTCGATAACCGCCGATAACCGTTGCCGAAACGAAATCAAAACGAGCCAGACAACTAAATCAAAACGAGCCAGACTAAGATGACCGTCAACAAGATGAGTATCGTGCAAACGCCGATGACGAGTGCCAAAAAGTGTTCTTCGTAGAGCGAATCGATATATCGCGACAAGCGCTTCTGCGCACGCGTCAAAGCCAATACGGGTGTAGAATTGAAGAACTTTATCCCAAACGACGTCGACATCATGCGCGTGATAATGCGTTCCATCAAGCCATCGTTATAGCCCGTAGGCCGGCGAGCCCCTGCAATGTGCTTTGGAATAAACTGCGTCTTTTGTTGGTGGAACACCGGCGATAAATCATCGCTAATCGGCGGCAATCCCTCGGGTTCGAGCATGCGCGTTCGGCTCTCTTCGATATCTTCGCCATAGCCGTTCGAGGCGATCGAAACCGGGCCATCTGCTCTCGACATATATGCCAACTCCGGATGCGCGGGCATCGCGTGTGTCGCTATATTGAGCTCAGAACTCGCCATGCAATCGAACTGATCGGTTTTGGGCATAGAGCCGCCCAATCGACTCGTCACCGTGCTAGGACGCGGTGGGCAACCGAGAATCTGGCTCTGGGGCAACTTATTCGTCGCCGATGGAACTGTCGGCGATAAACGGCTCATATCGTCGGTTGGCGCCGTTTCGACCATCTGTTCAATTTCTTTATAGAGCGATCGCGGCGCTGGCGCCGCTGGGCTCACATCGCTCTCGAAGATCATCGTATTGAAATTGCTCAAATCGACGTTGTCGTCGTCGAGCGTCGGCGTCTGATTGTCGAACATCATCGTGTCGACCGTCGAGTCTTGATCTTCGACGTCAAAATCCGAATTGTCGACGTCTTTCTTTGCCGCCTCGGATCGCTGTAACGATACCGTCAACTGCGGCGATTGCTTGCCCGCTGCCGAGGCATATATCGGCAAATAAGGCGACTGCTGGCGCACAATCGCATCGACATCGCAATACATCTCGAGCGCCGTCTGATACCGCATCGATGGCTGTTTCGCCAAGGCACGCCTGAAGACATCGAAAAGCGGACCCTGGTTAAACGGCGGTTCAATCGTCGGAAACGTGCGAATCTGCTTTTCGACGATTTCCGATAACGTCTTCCCTGTTATCGCCGGCTTGCCCGTGAGCAATTCCAAAAACAACAAACCTACGGCATAGAGATCGCTATATGGCCCAGCTTTTTGACCATAAAACTGCTCGGGCGGCATGTATTGAGGCGATCCAAAGCCCACGCCTTTGTCGAACGTTTGGCGCGTCAAATCGGGCTCGGTGCCGTCGAATGCCTTGGCAATCCCAAAATCGAGCAATTTGACGATATCGCGGCGAAGACCTTGTTGCACGAGCATGATATTGGCGGGCTTCAAATCGCGATGAACGATCCCTTGCGAATGCGCCTCCGACAACGCATCTAATATCTGCAAAATGATATTGCTCGCAAAAACATACGAATAAGGCGCATCGCGCTTGATCAATACGTCGAGATTGAGACCACAGACGTACTCCATTACGAGATAAAACGTCTTATCGGGCAATGCGCCATAGTCGAATAACTGCACAATGCCCGGGTGCCGCAACTTCGATATGCACGCCACTTCGCGCAAAAATCTCTGCTCAAAGTCTTGGATCCGACAGCTCTCTTGGGGGCGCGAACACTTTATCGCGACTTCCATCCCCGTGTTATCGTCGACCGCGCGAAATACATCGCCAAATCCGCCATCCCCGACCTTATCTTCGAGTGTATAGTGATCGATCTTCTGTCTGACTTCCATAAACTCTACCTACTATTTCGACGTCTCTGAACCGTTCGTCGGCGCCGGATCGCCGTTCTCATTCCACGCGCCTTCGGTGTATATCGATACGCCTTTGCGCATGCATACTGCTGCAATGACGATCGCTTCATCGCTACATTGCTCGGCACAAGCGTCTATTTCTTTCTCGAGTTCGTCGTCCGAAATTCCCTTCGATTCGAGCGATTCGGCACACGGTATCGAACAGGCCTCGACGATCGCATTGTCGCGCGCCTCTTCGATCGTCGGTCCAACGGCTTGCGCCGTATATAATTCACCATTTCTGTCAATGCGAGCTTCGCATTGAATCAACATGTCATCGGCTACGCCACCCATCGACTGCGCGTCCGATCCCTCTCCCACATGCTCTGATCCTTGCTCTGCGCCGGCTCGATCGCCTTTGCCCGCTTGCGTTCCGCTCCCGTCGTTCTCCGTTCCCAACGCTTGCGTTCCAAGAGCTTGGGCATCTACAGCGCCTTGGGCATCTACAACGCCTTGCGCATCTACAGTGCCTTGCGCATCTACAGCCCCTTGGGCATCTAGAGCGCCTCGTGGCGCATCAGAATTCCGTGCATCGCCCGTTTGGTCAGCCTCCCCGGCGCTCGGCTCACCATCCGCCCCGCAATCGCTCACTCCTGCCGCGCTAGGCGCGCCACACACTGCCCCTGCCTCTACGACTTGCGCCACATCGGTCGTCGAATTTTCTGTCGCCTTTGTCCCATTCGTATGAACGCCACACGACGCCATCATCAAACACAAAGTCGCAAACAAAAAACGCCCAAAATGCTTCTTCATATATTCGTCCGTCCTAAACATGCCCCGATACAACGTCGGCGGCATTCTACCGCAAAGGGCGATATCCTAAAATCGATCTTTACGCAATCTCCGAGAAATGCGCCAACTTTACACCATGCGCATTCCTCGCACGTTATTGATTAAATCTGCAAAAACTCGCCATTATTGCGAATTATCTTCGGATTTATCTTTGTTGTCTGAATTTTGTTCGTTTTCCTTCCGAGCCATGGCGGCATACAAATCGAAATCTTCTTCGACGTCGTCTTTCTGCGCCGTATTCGCGTGGATCATGTCGAGGTCGTCATAAGCAAATCCCTTGATGACGAGGTCTTCGGGATCGACTTTCTTGACGACTTCGTCGGGATCGCGCGGTGCATCGGGCGTGAGCTGGAGTTTCTCGACGACTATCGCCTTGGGCTCACTCTGTTTCCACGCCTCTAACTCGCGCATAGCTTCTTCGCGCTCCCGCAACGCCTGCTCCTTTGCCGCTTGGTGCTTTTCGGCAATGAGTCGCTCCATGCGCTGCTGATACGACTCGGGCTTTTTGAGTTCTGGCTCTTCGGTCCCATCGAGTTTGAGCTTGAGCGCGCGCTTTTCGCGCTCTTCGATCGCGCGTTGCGCTTTTTCGCGCTGTTCGCGTTCGAGTTCCCTGATTTGATCGTCGCGATCCCTTGTCGCATCGTCGATCGTCGGCAAACCAGCCGGCGCCTCGTCGTCGAAAAACCGCTTAAAATCTCGCCCTTTGCCCGCATCGCCGCTAGCATCATAAGCCTCGGCGTCATCCGAAAACGCCTCGTTCGATTTGTCGTGCTCGACGGCTTTTTCGTAGCATTTTGCATTTTCTTCGGCATCTTCCGACATTTTCAAACCAATCGTCGGTGCTGGCACGGATTCATCGAATAATTGTGTAAAATCTCGCCCTTTGCCTTCGTCGCCGCTATCATCATAAGCCTCGGCGCCATCCGAAAACGCTTCGTTCGATTTGTCGTGCTCGACGGCTTTTTCGTAGCATTTTGCATTTTCTTCGGCATCTTCCGACATTTTCAAACCAATCGTCGGCGCAGGCACGGATTCATCGAATAATTGTGTAAAATCTCGACGCGGCGAATTGTCTTCGATCGTCGGCACATACGCCTCGCGTGGCGGCTCGGGCTTCGCTTCCGCCACTTTCGGTTCGGGTTCGGGCTCCGGATCGAGCGTCATCTTTAACCCCGAAAGCGGCACTTTGTCGTCCGAAAAGAAATCCGCCGAATAAGACGTCGTCGCTCGCGCGTCGTCTGCCATATCGTCCGATCCATCGTCGAATTTCGGTATCGCCGCCTCGTCTAAATTGTCGAAAAACGACGCATAACTCTTGCCCGTTTCTCGCGTTGCCGCCGTTTCTTCGTCGACATGCGCACGAATCGATTCGTCGGTCTTGTCGTCTTGCGCAAAAAACGCCGAAAAATCTTTCGTCGCACCCACCGCCCCCTCGATCGCATCTTCTTTGGCATTGACCGCCTGGATGCGCTCGACATCGTCGTCGCCCGCGCTAAAAAACTGGCTAAAATCTTTCCCAGGCGCTTGCCCCTTTCTCGCGTCGTCGTCTGCGTCGTCGCCCGCGTCATCGCTCGCCGGTCTATCGTCGTCGCCCGAATCAAAAAAATTCGCATACGATTTCTGTTCGGCATCGCTCGGTGCCTCCGATTCCTCGTTAAACCGCCTCTGCGCCTCGTTATCGTCGCCCGAATCGAAAAAATTGTCATAACGACGCGACCGCGCCTCGCCACTGCCATCTTCATCGTTCAATCGCAACGACTCTTGCTCGACGATTTGCGGCGCCACCGACGTGTGCTTCTCTTCTTTGGCAATCCCACGCGCTATCTTCTCTCTCACTGCTTCTTGCGCAAGTCGTTGTTTTTCCTCAAAAATCGCCGCAGCCCGCGCTTCGCTCTCCTCTTTCGCATCGCGGAACGATTTATCGGCTTCATTTCCGCCAATGTTGTCGGGGTCGATTCCCGCCTCTTGCAAAATTCGCCGCGATTCCTCGTCGAGCCCAGGCACCTCGATCCGACGCTCGGGAATCTCGGTCAAACCGCGCACAAAGTCTCGATACGCCGCCATCGCACCCGTTTCGGGCAACACAATCGTTTCGCCGCGCAACACGATGAGCGCCAAAATCGTCAAAATCGCCGTGTCGAAATACTTCGGCACCGGCATCTTCGACGGCGACAAATACGCCTCACCACCACGACGCCGCTGTTCCGCCTCAAACGCCTCCGCCTCGGGCGCCAATACATCGCCTATCATTTCGATGTTGCCCGCACACAAACACGCCAACGCCGTTATCAACGCATCGTAACGCTTGATCTTCGGCAACAACGACGCAGGCGGCATGCCGCGCAACGAATCTCGCGCCTTCGCATACGTATTAATCCCAAGCGTCGCCTCATCGTCAAAGCCGCGCCCAATCGCCGCTATCACGCCCGCATAAATCACCGCCGACAAACCCGTCAGCTCCGCAAAATCCGCGCAAAATCCCCGCCGAAAATACGACGTCATCAGATTCGCCTCGCTCATCAAGTCCTCGGGCGCCGTGCCACCGAGAACCATCATCAGCGGCAAACCATACGTCGCCGAAAACTCCAACGTCAGCATCGGCATTCCGCTTATAATGCCGAGCTCCACAGGCATGATCCGCCGCGTCATAAACATTTCGGGCGGCTTGAGCTCCAAATGCATCGCATGGCGCTCATGCAAACAACGCGCCGCCATAAACGCATCGTCGACGACTTCGTAAACGTCATCGCCCGCCGCAAACCGCAACTGCATCCGCCACTGATACCAATCTAAATTGCGGTAATCCGCCTCGTCGCAGTGCTTCGTGAAAAACTCCGCACACTCCTTCAAACGCGCATCTATCGCCGCCAAATCGACGCCTGCCACGCGCGCCGCCCCTCGTGGCGCAGGTTCGTACACTTCACCCTTGACTTCATCCATCTTTTCTTCTGGTTCCTGCGCCATCTCAATCCTCCTTATCTTCTCTGGGCTCCGCCTATTGCCTGCGGCAATACGGCTCCGAGCGTCGCCTATTTCGCTACCGCTCAATACGGCTCCGGGGCGTCGCCTATTTCGCTACCGCTCAATACGGCTCCGGGGCGTCGCCTATTTCGCTACCGCTCAATACGGCTCCGAGCGTCGCCTATTTCGCTACCGCTCAATACGGCTCCGAGGCGTCGCCTATTTCGCTACCGCTCAATACGGCTCCGAGCGTCGCCTATTTCGCTAGCGCTCAATACGGCGCCGCGACGGCTATGTGCTCGCGCGTGTTGCGCGCATACGCCTTTTGCGCAGCCTATGTGCTCGCGCGTGTTGCGCGCATACGGCTGCGCCGCTTGGCATCAATCGATCCCAAGCTGGTCGCGCGTAAAGTATTCGGGTTCCGATGTGTCGTATCGCAAATCTCGCTTGGGCACGAAATACACGAGCGGAGCTTCGAAAGCCTCGAGCTTGCCAAAATACTTCGTCAAACGACGCGATATCTCGACCAAGTGCGCAAAATCAACCGCATACGGCGTCTCGATAAATCCAAGGCGGAACGCCGTTTCGCGAACTTTCGGCAACGGCACGACGCCGATGATTTCGGCATCGTCGCAACTCAAAACGCCCATCGCAGCGAGTTCTCGGGCTATCCAAATGATTTCATAGGTCAAATGGAACCGACCGATGTGCTCCCAAAGACCCGTTACGACGTCGGCCATCTGCGGCGTCTCCAAGAGCGATTTCACTCCCGCTTCGCCGAGTTTGGCCAGCTCATGGCGAATCACGAGGAGATAATGGAGATTGCCCAAATCTTCGGCGCGTTGCGACATGCCACCATCTAACAACCCAATGACGATGTCGTCGACGGATTGCGTCGATCGAATTAAATTCGAATAAAATCCCATCTGTTTGAGCATCGCATACGATTGCCCGCCTTTCGTCGTATTTAATCGACCGCCATAGCGGAATAATTGCATCGCCAATGCCGACAGGCAGAACAGCGCATAGACCGGATCTTCGTCGAAATCGGCTTTCGTAAAACCGTAATCGCTAGCCGAGAGCAAGCGCCCGCCGGGGCGCGTCCGCCACCACGCCTGCACGGCATGCAAATTCTGCGCAACGAGCGATTCATCGGGGCGCAACTGCGCAATGCGCACCGTCGGCGCACTCCCAAATTCCCCTTCGTCGTCTTCGATTTCTTCGTCGTCGGCTGCCGCAAGCGCACCGCGAACGAGTTCTAACGGCATATCGTCGGCTTTGGGCACGATCGGTTGCACGACGACTTCGACATGCGTCGTCGAAATGGGCGCCACGGCCTCAACTCTGCCCTGCGGCACACGTGCCACGCCTACTGCCGCCTCGGTAACTGCCGCGCGGTGGCTCTCTGCGACTGCCTCGCGGCGGCTTTCTGCAACTGCCTCGCGGCGGCCCTCTGCAACATCGGGCGCACTATCCGCCGGTTTTTCGGCTACGACGGCTTCGCCATCGTCGTCATCATCGCCCGATTTGGCGTCGTCGTCACCATCGCCCGATTTGTCATCATCGTCGTCGTCATCCGACTCGGGCATGTCGTCGTCGTCATCGTAATCATCATCATCGTCGTCATCGTCGTCATCGTCGCCCTCGCCTTCTTCCTCGAGCAACTCGTCCATGTCGATGAGCTTGAGCTCGCCTTCGCTCGCCTCTTTGCCCAAATCGCTCAATCCCCAACGTATCCCAACGACGCGAATGTGATCACTCGCATAGAGCCAATCGAGCCACGCCTTAAAATTGAGCAACGTGACGTACTTGCCCTGATAAATATAGCTCGTCAAATAGCGATAAAGCTCGTTCGTCGAATAAAGACGCTCGGCTATCGCATCCATGATGAACTTCATCAAAATTGGGTTTTTGTCGAGTAAGTGCTTGAACAAATGACGTTGCCGGTCGACCGGATCGACGATCGTCAAAAGACCACGCAAAAAATCATCGCACTTGACGTGCTTCTCATCTTCGATGTCGATATTGAGAAAACTCAACAACGTCTCGAATTGCTCTTTGACGTAAAAGCCGTTTTCTTTAAAAAACTTCCGCAACGCCTTGAAATCGGGCTTCGATTTGACGACAAACGACGCCACAAGTCCGAGCTTGGGCAACAATTCCAGGGGCTTACAACCCGCCAATACGGCAAAATTGACTTCTTGCATAGTGACTAGCCTTTCCGAAAAGAAAATATCTGCATGGGCAGAACGAAACGCCCCGCATTTTATATGTTTCCATTCGCCTAACGCAAGAACAATAAATATTGTTGTAAAATGCCCTGTTTTCATTTTTTTTTGTGGGGGGGGCAGGCCCCCCCCCCCCCACGCCCCCCGCAGAAGCGATTGACCCATGGCGTTGCCATGGGTACAATCGCTTCTGCACTGGGAGTAGGTGTTTGGGTCTAGGCGGTGTTTTTTGATGGCTATGGTCGGCACGGTTGGGGAATGGTAAAAAGACAATCTTTTTGCGATTCGCTGGATGCAG
>ERZ1026772.283-NODE-283-length-39435-cov-31.588979_pt1 | contig 39435 bp, 49 predicted proteins | sample MGYA00380124_ERZ1026772 | MGnify/ENA primary metagenome ERZ1026772 (study PRJEB33269, sample SAMEA4719760) | human gut metagenome | biome: human-associated habitat; feature: organic feature; material: feces | place: Cameroon | collected 2013-10 ...
CAATCTAAAGCCTCGTAGCTAATGTTAAACCGTCCAACTTTTGGGGGTCACATCAATTGCTCCGAGGGCGGACGGCTAAAACGTGTTCGTCAAAACATTAAGAGATAGCCGAAAGTTCCCTTGCGATACTGTGTATGCCGTTGATGATTTTCGCCTGCGTGGCCGGCTTCGGCATCCTCCAGCCGTTCGCATAGTGGCTGAGCTGCTGTTCATTGATTCCGGTTTCCTTTGACAAGGCCTTGCGGGTTATGAAATTCTCGGAATAACGGAGCAACGCCCGTGTCGTCAGTTCAAACACCGGCTCCCATTCTCCCTGCAATTCTGCCGGAATTTCATCCTGTTCCAAACCCTCGACGTGAAACTTTAAGGCATCGACGATGTTCTGTTCAACCTCGTGCAATGTACTGCCGGTTGCAACGCAGGCGATGTCCTCGTTCACTGGAGCCGCGCCATAGTTGTGCTCATACCAATCAATCTTTATTCTAACTTTTTCCATAACAATTGTGTTTATTCCGTTCGTATTCGAGAAAAGGAGGGTGGTTATTTCCACCCTGCCTGTTTCCAGATGCTGTTCAGGAGTTCCTGTCCCAAGTCGTCGCTTGGCTTTCCGTTTACCGTAACAGTTCCTTGCTTGTTTCTGTTCTTGAACTGCCTGTGGTCTCCTTTCATTCTGTCGAGTTCCCAGCCGTCTTTCTTCAAGAACTCAAGCACTTGTCTTACTTTGTACTTTTTCATATCTCTTATGTTTTGACAATGCAAAGATATATAAAATTATATCATTATGCAAATATTTTGATATATTTTTCTATATCTTAAACAAAAAAACGCCCCGGATTTCTCCGAGGCGCGGAACAATTGAAACACTACACTCTGGACCGCAGCCAAAGGGAGGCGGCGAGGAGGAGGGTGACGAGGACTGCCCAGGCGAGGACATACCATGTCCATTTCGGGATGTAGGGCTTTGGGATTTCGACGGGGACGGGGATTTCCTTGGTGACCGTGATGGTTTCCTGTTTCTCGGGAATCTTGGCGGGAACGGAGAGGGCGGTGCGCTTGTTCTCAATGGTGTGACGGAGGTGGCCGGCGGTGACGGTGGCCGTGGATGTGGCAAGGGAGGTCTCGACGGTAGATGTCGTGTCGGGCGTGGAGATGACGACGGACTCGACCGGAAGAGGGGCGGAGATTATGGTGTCACGGACGGTCACGGTGCGTGTGACGGTGGTCGTGTCGTGGACGGCGACCGTGACTATGCGCGGGCTGCATGATGCGGCCACGAGCGCGAGGAGGATGAAGTGAGTAAAAATTCTTCTCATTAAGTTTGCATTGTACTACAATTTGTAGTATGTTGAATTTTGGAGAAAAGGATTCGCATCTCACGACGGGAATCCGGTGCTAAACAATATAATCATCAAGAGTTATGGAAAAACGATTCTACAGTTTCTTTCCTGTGTATCTTCTATTGTAGAGTATCTGTCCGCGCTGTTCGCCTTTGAGTTTGTGGCTGAAATGGACGAACGATGGGTATAGAATCATCTGGTCGAAAGGCAAACCGAGGTCATTGGCGGTGATGGCCAGCTTACGGACGACCTCGATGTCGCCGTGGCCGTTGCGTCCGAAGGGGCACACGTCGGCGGCTTCGCCCTTCAGGTGCTGTGAGGTCGGCTGTCCTCCGACGGCTTTGTTCACCTCCGGACACCTGTAGCCGCTGTTTATTGCGAGCGGTTCGTCCCAGGCATCGCGGAGCGGCTGGAGGACTTCATCAACGAGTGCCTTGATGCTGTCGCGGACCTCCGTCGAAGTGATTGTGTTCCGCACCTGCATTCCAGACACATCCGTTTTTTCAAATTCTTTGTAGTCAAAGTTTTTGCTGATTGTTCCCATATCTGTTTCAATTTATTTGTCATACAAAAAACGGCAACCCCGAAATACCGGAATTGCCGCGCCCATAAAATTTGTGTCAAAATATAAGATTATGGAATTTCTTTATTCTCTTTTTCGATGAGTTTCTTCTGCTTGTTCTCCACAGACTTGATGCTTTCCGCAGTAGGCAAATTTTCCGGCATAGTGCCACCGAGTTCCCTTATAGTTTGTCTAACCTTTGCACCTACCTTATAATGAGTTTCATTTGCCCTTGACCTTCCATGTATATTTTCCCGCCTCAATTTCTCTTCCGTCTGGGTAGCACGGAAAAGATTTGCGGCAAGTTCTGTACTGCCCATGTGGTCAAGTATCTTCTGACTTTTCTTGAGACCTTTTTTCTTGTGAATATCTTGCGCAGTAAGACCTCCGTACAGTCCCATATATCCATAATTCTGAAAAATGGCATAGTCGCGAGGCTCTACGACTCCAGCTGCCCTGGCAGCGTCCGCAAGCTGCGAGTTGTGTTTGTACAATTCGTTGCGCAGAAACAGACGACGTTCTTCTTCTGTTGTAAGGCTCTCATATTCGCGCATCTGCTGAATTTCCGCATATCGGGTCTGAATCGCGAAATATGTCTGCGCCTGAGCTATTTCGGGCTTTTGGGAATCTCCGTTCTGGGCAACGAGATAACAGGCGTATCGTGTGAGGCAAACATCATCAACCGTTTTTTCTGCGATGCCCGTCCTTACAATTTTGCTGACATCAGCAAAATTGCGTAGAACATCGCCAGTAGCCGATTTGCACGCTTCCTTGGCCTTTTCTATCGCATTCTGAAAGTTCCTCCATTGCGTATATCCCAGATGGGGATATATCTCACGCGCGGACCAATATTCAACTCCTGATTTGGTGGTATGCTTCAGCTGCTCGAACAGAGCCGCCGTTTCCTTTGTTAATTGATTTTCCATAGCCGTTATATTTTGACCCTGCAAAGGTAAATAATATTCGGCAATTCCAGTATGTCAAAGAGCTGTAAGAATCTGGCAAATCAGACTCTATTCAATCTTCACCTGTTCGACAATGTTCGTTACGTCTTCGGTGACGGAGACCTTGGTGCCCATCGGAGGCTGGCGGATGCCGCAGCCGACTTTCCAGCAGCGAACGATGGTAAGCCTCGCCACGTTGGAACTGAGCTTGTCGTTGCGATCGCGCAGGACGGCGATTTCCTTGTAGAGCGAGTCAATTTTGTTGTCCTTGGCCACGAGACGCGCGTCATACTCAACCTTCGAGTTTCTGAACTCCTCTCGCTGCTCCAGAAGTTCCTGTTTCACCTCCTTCACGAGTTCCTGCCACTGGTCGATGGTCTTGCTGACGTTGTCGAGCACGGAGGATGTCTTCTTGTCACCAAGGAGGTAGATTGTAGTGAACGCCCCGCTCGTTATGAGCGTCATTATTATGTTCGTCCAGTCCATGACATTATCCCTTTAGAGCGTTTACTTCGGTCTGAAGCTCGGAAACAGTCTGTCTAAGTGCGGAAACCTGCAAGACGAGGGCGTTGATCTGGCTCATAATCACCACATCATCAGGTGCCGTGGCTGCGGCCGCCCTAAGCCGTCCGTCAGGTAGGCGTCGCGCGATGGAGTTTCCGGAAGCCTCGGTGTTGAGCGGAACTTCAGCCACGCCCGTTCCTCCTGACGGATGGACGAGTGCTTTTGTATCATCCTCATTCTTAGCCGCAATAGTGTTTGAAAAGGGAGTAAGGCTATAGCCATTTACTGAGAGGCTATCGGTGTCTGAGAAGAAACCATAGGTAACTTCCTTATCTGATATGTACTCATTGGTACGTCGGCGAAAGTTCGTATAGTTAGAGCACTCTACAAGTTCTTTCCTAAAGCAACCCATTGTTATGCCTGTACCAGAAGCATTGACAACTGCTAACGCGTCACATGAAATCATGTTTGTGCAATGGAAGAATCCCTCACCAACACTGCCTTCTCCAATCCGGCACATATAGAGATATTCGCAGTAACTGAACCCTCGGGTCAGGGCCTCTGAATGATTACTTGTAATCTCCGCCTTGCAGTTGATAAGTCTCTGACAGTTGAAGAATCCTCTGCCGTACTTGCTTCCCGAAAAATGAACATCAATATTTACATTCTCCACACCGGCAAATGTTTCAAGAACATTGCTCACAGCATCCGCGTTCGTGGTCCAGATGCCTTCAATTACAAGATTCTTGATAATGCAGTGGCTATGTCCCTTTATCGCCGTAATCCCTGTCCTTGCAAGCGCTCCGATGGTTATGGCCGCGCCGTTGAAATCAATCTCATATATGTTCGAGTTGATTGTAATCGGTGAGGAGAGTGTCACGTTCCCACCCTTGTAGATGAGACGCTTGCCGAGGTTAGTCGAGAGCTTCGTGACATCGGTGAACGCCACGTACGCTGTTTTGTCGTTCACCTCGTTGATTGCGCCCGTGACGGTCTTGCTCGTCGTCTTGAGTGCTGCATCTGTCTTCGGCTGCTTGTTGGTGCTCAAGGCATCGGTGACGGTCGTTGTCGCGAGTATCTTCTTGGACAGGGCACCAGTGGTGGCATTCATCGTCAGAGTGTAGAGGTTACCCTCGGGAGTGACCGCATAGCCGTTGAAGGACGATGCCGCGTTTGGATTGTATCCGATGAAGCCCTTGGAACCACTGTTGTAGAGTATCGGAATCTCGTAGCCATTTGTAGTGTCAACGCCATACGCCGCAAGTTTTGCCGCGTATGCCTTTAGTTCAGCAAGCTGAGTTGCATCGGTCGCTCCTGACTTGTTGTCGTTGACCTGAACCGGCTTGAATGTGTCAAGGAGAGCTCCGATGACCTGCTGCACCGCCTTGCTGGCGGCAGGGTTCTTTCCGTCGTAACCACCGACTCCGAGAAGGTAGGCATCGCCGTTCTGCATCACTTCAAATGCGTTCTTCCTGTCCGAAGCGGATGTGCCTACACCTATTGAGTGAAGGGTGTTGTCTGCGCTGCCGAATGAACCATCTGCTTTGTTTGACTTATTGAACTTGCCCTCGGCGTGTTCTGCCGTGTTGCTCGTCACCGTATCAACACCTTCCGCGTGGGAGTGCTGTCCGTTCGCCCATCCGCGCAAACCCTCTGCATGGGCATTCAGCCCTACGGCGTGGGTATTCTGGCCCTCGGCATGAGTATGGTCGCCGATTGCATAAGTGCCAAGCCCTTCCGCGTGAGATACATCACCAGTTGCCTTTGAACCTCTACCCTCCGCATGGGATGCATAAAACGCTTCTGTTTCTCTGCCTTCGGCATGGGAATATTGTCCAGCAGCGTATGTATCCCTTCCTTCCGCATGGGAACCTCTCTGTGTTGCTTTCGTATTGACGCCTTCGGAATGAGCACCGTCCCCTAGATCCATATCACCCACGGCAGGATTAGAATAAACCATTATGGTTTTTGCATCATCACCTGTATCTTCCGCTATCGATGTGAATGGAAGAGATTTTACCTTTATTGTCGTTGCTCCTATGGCAGCAGTTTCTGCGACCTCAGAACATTTGTCATAATGCTTGTCGTTGATTATGGAAAGTAATGCACCAGCCCCTATGCTTGCCGTCAGAGCCTTTTCGAGAGTGATTGTCTTTGTCGTGAAATTTATCGCCTTCCATCTGACGCCCTTTGTGCCGGCAATGGTTCCGTTGCCTGTTGCAATCGAGTTTCTGCTTATCACCTGGCAGGAGTTCTGCTGTAAGCTATAATCGGCCTCGCCTTTGGCGACGCTGTCAACGATGCCGGCTATGTCGGCCGCAAGCTTCTGTTTCGTCACAGCGCCATCTGCTATTTTCTTCTCAATTACGGCATCGTTTGCAATCTTTCTTGTGGATACTGACGCGTCAGGGATGGTGCGCAGGGCTCCGATGTTGGCGCAGGCCCTCGACTTCTGGGCGTCAGCGAGGTTTTGGGTGGTGTCGTAGCGAACTGCACCGGGGCAGATAACGCCGAGCACCGTGCCCACAGACACATCGAGTGAATCGTCCGACTTGCCGGGCCAGAGCGTCACGCCAAGTCGCATAGGCGTCACTTCGATGCGTTCCTTGTCGGGAAACTCTGCGTCGGTGGTGATTTCGGAAATCTCACAGAAGAGTTCACCTGTACCGAGGCTCTTCCTGGACAGAGGAACGCGGGCATGGAGAGTCATGCCGTCCTCGGAAAGAGAGCAGCTTGTCATATTAACCCCGTTGCGCTCTACGGTAATACATCCGCACCGCTCTGCCGTGAAGAAAGTCAGTCGGACATGCTCCGGCACGGCTATCTGCTTTTTTTCGTCTCCCTCCTGCCGGTAGAACGTATGGACGGAGGTGAAGTCACTTTTGAAGTTCTGGTATTTCATATCATTATCGTTTTTATCAGATGAGTTTCAGAGGTTCAGACTCGTCACTATAGCGATATGTGAATGTCGCGCTGTGGGCGGTATCCATTGAAGATAGGCTGAGTGTCGAGCCTGTTATTACAATCTTCATAAATTTGCCATCCTTGAGGTGATAGATATCGTTCGAGAGGAGCAGTTCGGAAAGAGCCCGCATGGTCTGTCTTGGAAGATATCCGGTGTCTTGACTGAAAGCTTTTATTTCGGTATTAGGTGCCGTTTTCCAAAGTTTCCCTGAACGGGTCCCTGTTTCGAAGGTGTATTCTGGAATGAACTTTCTGGCGCCGGACATCGGGACATTATCAAATCCGCCGTAGTTATTCCGGAAAAGATACTGCTCGAACGACTTTGCAGAAACGTGCAGGAGCGGGAGCTTTATCGCATCTCCGCTCTTTCCGGAAGAGTCCAGAACTTCAGCCGTCAATTCCACGCCATCGGTAGGCGCCAGGCTTTCGATGCGGAAAATGGCGTCGATCATTGCATTTGCGGAACGCGCGTCTTCTTCCGGAAGCGGCACTGCGATATCCTGTTGCAGGTTGCAAATCTTGAGGACTGTTTTTCCTGTAGAGTCGAGGTAGCCCGCCGGAAATAGCATAGGCAGCATGTAGTCCTGCGGAACCGTGAGTTCGTTGATGTCGGTAATGCGACCACCAGTCCTTGCGGAGGTCACGATAAATGTTGCGGTATCGTCAGGAGTGTCCGGAAAATAGCCGACTTGGTGTGCCTGTGCCTTAGTCGCAGACATCTTAATTTGAACCGCACTACCTTCCTGGTATATGGAAACAGTGCGGCAATCTTGGGACAGATTCTCCAAGAATGAGTTATCCGGAGAAAGCAGAGCCAGGACGATGTCCCTGATATTAACTTCGACGTCAAGAGATATTCCCGCATAGAAAACGTCCTCGACTATTTTGAGTTCACCGACGGAAATGGCAACGAGTATCTTTGCGTTCGCGTCGCTATTGAAAATCCGTATCGGCTTGAGCTCTTGAATAGGGATGACGGTGTCTTTTATGTTTGGATCTATATTCATAATGCAAAAATATGACAGCTTGCAAAACTATGGTAGGACAACTCATTCGGCGTATGACACCCCGATAAAGTACTCTTCGTAATTTGAGGAGAAACTGCCCCACTCCCATTTCATAAATCCTGTATGCCTTTTGTACTTCGCTGACACCCAGCGAGAGCGTCTGAGTGCAATCTGCCCGTCATATTGTGGAGAATACTGTGGAGCATTCTCCATCGTATAGTCCGTTAGGCCATCATAGGTCACACTGTTGTAATTTGCCGGATTGAAGTCCTTGGGGAGCGTATTGACGAGCTTCCAGTAATACTTTTTCTGAATCTTGATTTCGGGCAGATTTATTTCATCTGTAAAGCCGCTTATACGTCGGAGGTTGAGTTCGAGATCGCGGACGCCGTTGTCATCAAGCTTATAGGACATGGCTGTAATGACAACCATTGTTCCCATGAAGCATTTCGGTAGGTCCAGCCGCAGGTTAAGCACGGATGAGGTCGGTAGGGATGCCCTGACCTTGAACTCCGGAGCCGCAGACATAAGCATGGCTCCATATCTTTCATGGGTGGAAGCGTAGAGCCCCTCCGGTGTAAGTGCAGGAACTGTCACCCAGCGTGGTCTCGGCAAGGTTCCTGCATTCCTTCTGTAGGAACGTGTCGTACCGCTGAACTTTCCTCCGGAGAAGGGGGCATGGCACACCATGATGCCTTGCTCTTGCGACTCCTCTTTGCCGTTGACGCTGGTGTGGAGATTTATGCGTTCTCCGATAAACGGATAGCAGTTTCCGTCAGGCATCCTGACCATAGGTACAAACTCGTCCTCGGTGGATATGTCTTCCGATTCGTCAATGCCATCGACCGTTCTATCAAACTTGAACGCGTCGGAGCCCGATTTGACGACAGTCTTTTTCGTATCATCGGAGTATCGCGTGTAGATTCCCGTGCCTTCATCAACATCAAGCAGGTCGGATGCAGCGGAATTTTCCTTTTGGAACTTCTCCATTGTTTCAGCTATCGGCTCGGCGCCTTCTATGGAGGTCTTGACGGATATGGTAAGTTTTTTTGCTTCGGGGAACGACATTTCCGCATCGCCTATGACGTACTCGGACAAGTCCAAATCAGGATTGTACCCAGATGCGAGCATTAGACACCCCTCCCTTATCCGGAGCCGTACTCTGTTGCCGCTGATGAACACGGCAGCGCCGAACTTGTCCTTGAGGAATGTCAGAAAGTCGCCGACCGTAATGTTAGGGACAAGATCCGAATAGCAGATGACCGGATCTCCGCAAAGGGAGTCGGAACAGTTGTGGAGAAGCACTATGTTCCGTTTCCATCCGCCATCCTCGAAATCGTTCTCAACGACCTCGTAGCCGCTGAGTTCAAACAGCAGGCGCACGGCCGAAGACAGGCGAAGGAACGGGGCGGTTCCGTAGTATTGGGGAACCGATATGCTTTCGGAACCGTCAGTCTTGGTCGGAATGTTCCTGGCATCCATCACGAAGTTGGAGCCGGCTGAATTCGGCTCGTTGACAAAATGCTTGAGTTCCCTGTCCTGCACGACGACCGGGAATGCGACAAGCTCGTTCTGATAGTCATAACTCGTTGGCTCGTAAAAGGTCTGAGTGTACACTTCCCACAGGAATGTATCCCTTTGCGGGTCGAGCTTTGACGCGAAAGTCTGATACCGCGAGCTGAAGACTTCCCTCATTGAACGTTTCTTAAGCGCGGAAAAGACCTCGCTTTCGTCCAGTAGCAGCGAAACTCCCACTCCGGAGGATTTTGAAAGACCGGTGGCAAGGAGTGTACACCGTTTCTGCATAAACGGGCCTTTGAGCAGCGCGGGAAACTTGCGGACAAATCGCGTCGAGCGGGTGGGGCGTTCAGGATTCCCGAGAATTGCAAGATTTTCTGGAGTTGCCGGGATTTCGGAAGGAAATGTGTATGAACCTTCATCGGAGAAGAACGGGTTTGTCTTTTTGACTTCCATGGCGAAACCCTCCTTGAGAGTGAGTTCACCTTTGTTAAGTTCTATTTTCATATATGTCAGTGTCTGAGTGATGATTCGCGGAGAAGATCGTCCATAAGGTCCTGCTGTGCCTGAAGCTCAGAGAGGACAACGTATGCTTTTGCGGGCTGTTCCTGCTTGCGAACAACGGCAGCGAGAATGTTGCTGAGTATGCGGTCGGTGTTGGAGGACTGGCCGGGAACGCCTGCGTAGCCACCTTCGGCATAGCCGGGAAGTGCATTTGAGGAGGTCCTGCGTCGTCGGCGGCTCTCGATTGCGGCCACCATTGATGCAACGGAAGGATCGGACATCTCTGGCTGTGGAACTACATATTCACCACGATGGACGACGCCAGCTACTTCCAAACGGCCGCCTGCTCCTGTGTAGCCACCCTCGGAGTAGCCGTTGACCTTCCTGACGAGGGTGGTGCCGGACGAGGCGGAGGATGTTGCTGTTGTGTTTTTGATGGCGTTGCGCTGGGCTACGATTGACGCGATTTCTGCGCCGGTTGTCACGGCAACGAGCGCGGCTGCCACAGCTCCGGCAATCGGACCGAGCTGGCTGAAGCACTGGATGGCGGCAAGGGCTCCTCCGGCGATTGCCTTGGCTATGCTGATGGCCATGTCGGCATCGGCATACTTCTTCTGGGTGTCGAGCTTCTTAGCCTCGTATTCCTCCTCAATCCTGGTACGTTCATCGGCGTTGTTCCCGGCGGCGGAGAGTTCAGCCTGCATCTGGGCTTCGAGGGTTTCGAGTTCTGCGGAACGAATTGAGTCGAGAGCGCCGGAAAGACTATTGAGTAGGGTCTGCGCTGTCGTAAGCCCTTCCTCTACGCCCGCGGCTTGAATCTCAAGTATTTCCAACGTGTGCTTCTTGTGGAGTTCCTTCTTGCGTGCAAGGAATTCTTCTTCTGAGATGAGCAGAAGATCGTGCTGTTGGTTCAGTTCTTCGAGCTCTGTCTTATATTCGGAATTCGATTTGTCAATCTTGGCCTGCCGTGATGTGGCGTTCTTGCGGGCTTTCTCAAACAAACCGGCAATGTCAGTGAGCTGCGAGTCGGAATCGTTTCCGATGCTGTCGTTCATCTCTTTCTCCATATCGTCCAGCATCTTCTGGATTGCGGTGTCCTGTTCTGTTGTCAGTTTCTTAATGTATTCCGTCCAGCTTTCTCCGGATTTTTTCAGAGCCTCGTCTATCCTGTTCTGAACAGCGATGAGCTTGTCGGCAATCTGGCTTTCCAGGGTCACGGTGTCTTTCCCATACTTCTTCATCACCTCGACCTTGCTCTGCATCAGCTGAATCTGAAGCATTTCGGACTGCGCGGCATACTGCTCCTCGGTAATCTTGCCGTTAATGAGCTGCTGCTTGAGATTGAGGTTCATCTGATTGTAGAGGGCCTCGACGTCAGCAATGGCATCATCATAGATTTTCTTCTCGGCAGCTGCGTTTTCGGACTCGATGGTGTTAATGAGAGTTCCGCGCTTGCGGGCGTAGGCGGCCATGTTGGCCGTGTAGTCCTGGTCTGCTTGAAGATATTTCTTCCTGGCATTGACATACGCTTCTACCATCTGGTCGTTCCCGAGGTCGTATTGGCGGAGGTCGGAGGCGAGTTTTTTGATGTTTTCGTCAGCACCATTTATAATGGCCATTATCTTATGATACTTTTTTGTTTCATCCTCGTTCTGGACTCCATATTGCGCCATGTTAGCCAAGGCCTTTTCTGATTCCTCCCTGTCTTTGAGCGCCTGATTATATTCCTGTGCCGCCTGAATGTTGGTGCGGTTCGCTTCGTAGTTGTCGATGACTCCCTTCAGTTCCTCTTCGTTCAGCCCCATTCGCTGCATGAGAATTTTCTGTGTGGCTTCGAGTTCCTGATTGGCTATGTCCTGACGGGTCTTCTTCAGATTGTTTTCAATTTCCTCTATCTTCTGGAGCGCGGCAAGGCGTTCGGCTGCGGATTTGGAACTGTCGTTCATGATTTCCCGCTGCTTATTGATTTCTGTCTGCGACGATATTTCGGCAATGGACAGCGAGTTGTTCCGCTCGAACAATTCATCCATAAGTTCGGAAGCCTCCTTTGCAGCCTCAAAAGCATCTCGGATTGACCCCTTGACAGTGTCGCTGCCTGTGCTTATATTCACGACAAATTGACTCCAGGCGGCATTCACTCCGGTAGTAAAGTGTGCCCATTTATCGCCCCAAATTTGTGTCTGCTCGGTCATTTGGTTGAAGAAACTCTGCAATCCCTTAACCGCAGTTGCGACGATGGCAATCCATCCGGATACACTCTTCATTTTCTCAATGGTATTGCGTATCGACAACATCGGTTCCTTGATTCCTCTGACTCCGAATGCCACATCCTTCATCCTCTTCTCCGTGGCAACGAGTTCCTTGTTATACTTCTCCCAAAGCTTAGGATTGGCTTCCTTGCTCATCGAGTAGAGGGCGGAACGCAGCTGCTTGGCGTGAGCCGACAGCTGCTTCATCGACATCTGGTTGATACCGAGGGCGGACGAATACTTCTCCGACTGCTTTGTCATCGCCTTGAGTTCGGATTTGGCATCCTTCAGGTTGCTTTCAAGCGCCTTGAACTCCTCGGAACTTTCTTCTCCTCGGGCGCGGAGTTGCGACATCTTCTCGGCTGTGGAGGCAATAGTGTCACGCAGGTTGGCGCATTCTGCCTCCGAGTCCTTCAGACCCTGACGGAACGCGGCTTCGTCCTCCGGGTCGAGGTCAATCTTCGCGACAAATCTCACTACTTCATTTTCTATTGTGGCCATAATCTTCTGATTTTTCGGCAAAAGTAGACCACCACTGTGCATAAAAAAAGGACAGCCGAAGCTGTCCGATTTAAAGTTCTATGTCGTCATCGTCCGAGTATCTGCAAAAATATCCAAAGATGAACTTGATAACAAAATAGCTTGCGTTGGTCACGATGACGAAGAGTAGGGCTCCAAGGAATTTATATATATCCCACACAAAGGAAACCAATATCACGGCATCAATAATCAATAGGATCTTCGCCGTATTTGTGAGTTTAATCTTTGCCATATCACAATCATTTAAAAGTTTCACTTATCGCCTTGACCATCTGGCCGGGGATGACCTTGTTGAGAGTCTTCCAGACGTCGGCCTTGAGGTAGCCATAGACATACTTGTTGTAGATGGCGGCATAGCGCTTCTTGCGGCGGCCGTTCGGTCCTTTCTTCATGTCGAGGAAACGGATGTGCAGAGGGTAGTTCATTGTCACTTCCAGTCCGTTCACCTGAGGAGAACCGTGGAGCGCCGTGGAAAGCACTCCGGTGCGGTTGCGGTAGGTGGCATCGAAGATGTTGACCTGTCGGTTCAGCAACTTGCGACCCTGGCCTTCGAGATAGCTTCCGAGTTCGTGTTTGAGTTCGTCAGTAAACATTTCATTCATAAGTTTCGGCCGCATCTCAGATGCGGCCATATTCTATATGTATGGGACAAGCGTCCCCTCGCGCTTCTCCCTCAGGAAAAGACCGGCATCGGCGATTGCTCCCCGCGTCTCCGCCATTTCTGCGGCGTTGAAAAGAAGGTCGGTGAGGGCGCGGTGCTTCGCGTATTCCGGTGTCTGGACAATCATGAAGCCGAGCGCATCGGCAACCGTGGTGTAGAAAGATGCGAACATCTCGGAGTTTGGTCCCTCAAGAAGTTCGAGGTTGTTGAAGAGAACGTCAATGAGTTCCGAGAAAAACGCGTTACAGGAATACTTCGCATCGTTCTGCCGTATTCCTTTCCAGAGGATGTATTCAGGGTCGTCCTTCACCCGTTCAATGAGTTCGTCCTGCACGTTGTCTTCCGAACAGCAGAATTCTTCGGCAATCTTGCTGATTTCCTCGTCTGAAGGCAGGCTCATCTCAAGCCTTCTGTATGCGTTGATATACTTATTTTCCATTTCGTTCCAAATTTAGCGATTATTAGTAAAATGACAAACGCGGCTAGCCCTTGCATTGCCGAACTCGACCGCTCTCCGGATGTCGAGTTCAGCCGAAAGCCGCGCCTTCTGTTCGCAGGACATGCGCGAGATTGTCTGGAGCATCGTCATAAGCTCCGAGAAGTAGCGGCTGTCAATCGCGAGCTCGCCGCGTCTGGAAAGAATGGAAATTGTTGTGGAAAGGTTGCTGATGGCCTCGTCAGTAGCCTCCTTGATGCCATCGAGAAAGGCTTCGCTTCCTTCGAGGACTTTTGTTGAAAATGTGCAGGAGTTCATATTACACATAAAATTAAAAAGGGTCTCAATCCTAAGGGGGTGAACTCCTACATAACACATTGCTGCGAATGATGGTGCCCGCGTTTCCGCGAAGCTCTCCCGGTACTGAGACCCAAAAATCTATTTTCTGTTGGAAGTTATCCGCAGCCAAATAGAATTTGGTTTGTTTTTTATGTAAGAGTTCGCTGCAAAGGTACTAAGATTTTCTATTTCTGCAAAAGTTTTTGCAGAATTTGCAAATTTTGTGGGTAACTTTACGGGAAAATCGAGAACATCTTATGGAAGACGAGAAGAAGCAGCCGCAGCCGGAGGATAATGCTTTCCAGAATGTGGGAAGTTGGCGCGAAACCATTAACGAAAAATCGGAAGACAAGTCAGAACCGCTATAAGCGCGGCTCCGACAAGTATTCCTGCGATCATCATAAATATCGTTCTCCGATAGGTCATAACTATCGGAAGGATATGTTGTTCGTTTCTGTTGCTTATGTGTTCCAGGTCGAACGCGAGGCCGCGGAGCAGTTGATTGTAGTGTTCCTCTGTCGGGAACTGTTTGAGGTATTCAAGCCTTTTCGGTCCGAGAATCTCCGACGGCGATCCGCCTGGATTGAAGAACCTCTTGTTGAAAAGCCCTCCGAAAATCAGATTGCCGCACACTGAGAGTGCGAAGATGAGTCCATAGACGCTCATCACGAGCGTTGTCGTCCATCCACCCGGAGCCTGCACTACGATTGCGGCCATCAGCGACGTCGCGGCTCCGAGAGCCCAGCCGAGGAAGGTGAAACAGCGGTTGCGGATGTAGGTGAAGCGCGCAAATTGGGTCTCGATGTGGCGCGAGCCTTCTTCGTAGGCACGGACAAGACATTCCTGTGAGAGTTCCGGAAACAGGGAGAGGTAAAACGCCTGAGCCTGTTTGTCATTCTGTAGTGTGAGTTTTTCTTTCTTCATATCAGCAATTTTTTACAAAGTTAGCATTTCCCAGACATCACACGATGTCCACGCCCTCGATGTCAAACTCCATGGTCCAGCCGAACGAGTTAGCGAGTTCCCTCGACGAGAACGGGGCGATGGTGGTGGGGAACACGAGCCAGTGTGTCTGGTCGGAATCACGCCAGTCGTTCCGCATTGCCCGCCTGATTGCCGTGAGGATGTCGAGGCATTTCTGCTGAAGCAGCGCCTCGTTCACCCAGTCCTCGTCGGAAGGATGTGGCGCGGCCACCGTTACGGCAAAGTGGAGCGTGTCCTTCTTGCAGTCAGTGGTGTTAATTGTCGAGGTGATGTTGGCATAATCAACGAGCAGATAGATGCCTGTAATGCTGGAAATCCGGCGGCGGAGCGATTCGTTATTGATGCCGAAAAGGTAGTCCGTGACGGCATCGATGCGGCGTTCCGAATGCTCGGAAAGGATTTCCTTCTTCAGGCGGGCATAATCGTCTCCGCCGTTGTAGAGGAAGAAGTTGTGTAGGGCGCGGAGCGGAACGAACGTCGCGAAATATTTAAGGGTGTCAAGTATCATCTCAGTACTGTTGCTATTTGCGCGGCCGTCAGATGCGTCCGGTCGCAGATTTCGGTGATTTTCATCTTCATCCCGTGCATTTCCCGGATTCCGGAACATGTGACCGCAAGCTGTATGTCCAGGTAGGAGAACAGCGGAAGGCGGCCTATCTCCTCGACGGAGCCGAACCCGGCCTTGGAAAGCTGGTACATCGTGCCTTCCGGGCCGATGAGTGCGGGACCATCGGACGTGCGGGATGTCGTATGGAAAAGTATATCGTATTTCGGAAGGCGCTGAATCCATTCGAGTATTCCCCGGAAGTTGACGTATATCGCCAGTTTCTTCTCTATGGAAAATTCCCGGAGCTTGACTTTTCGGACATTCTCGGCCGAATACGGGGCTCTGGAATAGAGCGTGGCCACAAGTTTGTCGAGGGCTTCCGGGGACTGCGTCCTGGAGTAGTGGGTCAGGAGGGAAATGGCATCGATGTACCTTTCCGCTGTGATGTCGGTGTCAACGACCCCGTCACGGATGCTAAAGAGATAGCCCCGATAGTCGCCCACTTTAGGGAGCATATTTTCTGACATCACGACCTTTGCGTCGAGCGTGCGGCGTCCGTCATCCTCCGTGATCTCATAGAAGTCCAGAGATTCGCTGATTCGGAAAAGGTTCTCATACAGTGTCTCTGAAACCTTGGTCTTCTTGAGATTCAGAAGCAGCACGGCAGCGACAATGCGGAGCCTGAGTTCGTTGAAGTCGATTTTCCCCTGCTCGAACAGGGCGAGTGCGGCTGCTGCCTTGACAAAGCGCTTGCCGTCAAGCTCCGCCCAGCGGCAGGGCACCTGATAATCGTTATGAAGTTTCAGCCCTACCATATTACATATAGAAGAATTTGTTTTCCTCCGCATTCACGACACCGCCGGACACATTGCCTCCGGTAGCGGACTTCACTGCGGACTCGACCATCTTCATCCAGGAATTCACCTTTGACATCAGATCGGCGTGCAGACGGTCGCGGGTCTGAGGATCGCTGCCCTTGGTGTATTCGTGGTTGAAGTCGTAGCGGATTGAACGCGGAAGCTCGGTAACATCGAATTTCAGCACGGCCTCGGCCATCGTCCAGTAGCAAAGAATCCGCTTGCAGCGCTCCATCAGAGCTTCGTCCGGAACGAGCCTTCCGAGAACTGGCCGGATGTTTTCGCTCCAGATAGTCCGGAGCAGGAACAGGACCTTAGAGTAGAAGTAGGAGGAGCGGTCGATGCCGTAGTAGCCATCAAATTCGGCTGCGTTCTTCACAGGCAGGCTCTCGCGAATCTTGCAGAGCTGGCTTTCCTTCCATTCCGGAACATTGTCGGCGTTTTCGTCGAGCCAGTCAAGGAGTTCGTCCATCGCCGACCAAAACGCCTCGATGTGGTGTTCCTTAATTTCCTCGTGCTGGTACTTGTAGAATTTTGCTTCGGTGTTGTTCTTCTTGGTGGAAAGAAAAATCTGGTAACGGTAGAGCGCGGAGGTGGCGACGGCAGTCTTGAGCATCTCGTTGCCGTAAGAGTAGAGGTCGAGGTCCTCGGAGAGTCTCTGGAACACGGCCTTTCCGATAATTGAAGCAATGGACGTGGATGCGGAACGTATGGACGGACGCAACTGTTCAAGCGTGGTGTCGGCTTCAAGCCCATCGACGTATGAGCGGAAATCCGCTATATCCTTGAATATTTCTTCTGTCTTCATGGCTTTCTATTCGAGTGAATTTTGGATTCTCTGAGAAGGGGCGGTCTCTTCCTGACGATGGATTACCGGGCGGTAGAAGCCGAGGCGGATTCCTCTCTTGTACTGCGCCGGGAAATTGAGCCTTATGGCATAGTTTACGTCGGCACATACAACCTGCTCAGGAATGGCCTGCTGGCTCAAATATATAAGATAGTTATAGTAGGCGTCGGAGCCGGACTTGGAGATGACTCCGTCGGCGCTGACGTTGGAGATGGAACTGTCGAGGCCGCGAGCTGAAAGCAGCACCATGTCGGCGCGTTTGTCGTAGCTGATGACTGCCTCGACGTATTCCTTAAACTTCTGAGGAATTTCCTCTATCTTCCAGCTTTCGGTCTGACCCATCTCGTTGACATATCCCTTCGATGCGTAGGTCTTGCCCTGGTTCTTGCCGCGTCCGGAAAGGAATTCGGTGAAGTTCTTCAGCGTAAGGGAGGTGAACCGGTCGATGAGGGATTTGTCGTATTCCTCCGGAATCTCGATTTCGTATTTGTCAGCCACCTTGATTTTTAGCTTCTGTTCGCCCTTTGCCACGCTCTGAGCCGATTTGTCACAAAGGTCACGCAGCCATTCCTCATGTTCCTTATACCAGGCGTTTGGAATGATGATGTGAAGGCGTGCGGAAAGTGCGTTTTCCAGGAAGGAGTTGATGTAGTCCGGAGTGGCGTTACAGCCGCGAATCCATGACTTCACGCCCTTAAAAAATACGTTTGAGGAGTAGATGGATTCTCCGTAGCTAGGATTCTTCGAGTAGGATATGGCAGAGTTCCTTGTAAGCGGATCCACCTTAGAGAAGCGCGGATAGACATTGAACTCCTGAATGTTGGATGTCTCCCAGTTGCCGACCATCACGTGCGTCAGCTCCCTGTCTTCGATGTCGGTGCGCCCGGCAAGCGACTTTTTTGTACAGAAGCGGCAGCGCAGTTCATCGACGTGTTCAAGGCCGGCAACCGGAGGTATCCCTTGCATCTTTGCCCTCTGGCCTAGTGTCAGCTTCCATTTGCTGAATATGCCCTCGGAGTAGTAGAACGAGCGGATTGCCTTGTTGATGTAGGTGAGAAAGTCGTCCTGAAGGCCGTTCTCCGCCCAGCTGTCAAGCCACTCCTCAATGTCGCGGTCGTGGATATAGCTGCGGCTTATAGTTCCATCCTCAAGGATGTTGTCAATGTAGAGCATCGGTCCGTTGCCGTATAGGAAACGAACCTGTTTCTCGATGAGTTCGGGAAGAAGCCTATTGCCGGAAATCATGTTCTTTGCAGTGTTCGGGTCAAGATTGTCCTCTCCTGCCGGCCATACATTATAGCCGGAGACTGCGAGTGCAGAGAGAATCGCCGGACGTTCATCCGTTCCGAGCTTTCGGGATTCGTCAGCGAGGAACATCGGAGCTTCCCCTATCTGGTAACTGCACGTGAGGTCTTCTGTCTTTATGATACCTATCCTATCCATACCATATCACTTTTTTGAGTTTGAAGTTATCGTCGGAAAACGCGATGAAGCGAATAAGAACCCTATAGCATGCCTTAGGCTTTCCGTCCGGGTCGCTGAACAAGAAAAAGTGCTTGCCGTCTATGTCGAACCGGTCGTGCGGAAGCGGAAGGCGGCAGATGCAGTTCTCTACTGCCTTGAGCCGTACGGTGTCCGGGTTCTGCTTCTTCCTGGAATATGGAAAGAAGTACAGGTGGAACGAACCGCCTGCTTTGCTCACGGCCTCGGCTCTTCTGAGCGCCGTCGCTCCGTCTATGGTCTCCATCTCTTTCATCGTGATGCAAAGCTACTCGCTGCAATGCAGAATCGGTAGGACGAAACGCGCCCGGAGCACGACGGCACACTCATATTTCCCGAAAACGGAGCGGCTGCAATGCAGAGCGAAAAACCAGCGGCGTCGGGCACTCGAAGCACGCGAAAAAATGAAGGCTCTGAAATTTTTGTCCCAAAGTTCAGAGCCTTAACGAATTAAGTGTTTTGAGAGCGGTCAGGTTCCGCCATCAGAGGCTGAAATTTCCTGTTCCGACGGCCGCCGTTTCGCCGGATTTGATACCCGGATAGTAGCTGGAGAACATTCCCCAGACCAAATATGTCAGCGCGGAAGGTATCTGTGGCGTGAGACCTGCCTGGAGTTCAATCGGAACTTTTTTCTCCGGGGATTTGTCGAGTTCTACCGGAGAACTGCCTGGAATCTTCTTGCAACAGTACATCGCGCTCACAAGGTTCGGGCACTCGTTGCTGTCGACACGAAGCTTCGGAAGTTTCCTTTCGCTTTCAGCAAGGAGGCGGTGCCAGAGTTTGTTGTGCTGCCAGTAGAAGATGGTCGCCTGTCCGAGCGACTTGAGTTCCACTCGCCAGCCGAACCGTTCGAGCTCCGCCTTCAACTCGTTCGCGTCCGTATGGGTGGCGCGTCGTTCGTTGCGCTTGTTTCCGGCGCGGTCATAATATAAATCAATTCTCTTGAATCTTGCAGCTTCTCCATAGAATGCGTTTACGGCCATCGCGAGATCCTGGATATCCTTCGGAGGATAGACGAAGAATTCCTTCATTATGCGCAGCATATTGTCTGTCTTGCTGAACTGTCCGGAGACTATTGAAGCGAAATTACCGGGGTCATAGCCGAGCACAATTTTTTCTGTGGGGTCATAATCCTTAAGATACGAAGCGTCGATGCGGATGTCGGATTTCAGGTTCAAGGAGTTCACGAGTGAACTGACGTATCCGTCGTCATAAGTGTGCCGGTCCTCGTCCCAAAGATCAAAGAAGAGGTTTTCACGGTTCTGTCCGGCAACGGAACAGATGGAGGTGAGAAACTCAGCGTCGGTTAAGGACTGCTTCATCGTCTTGAAGAAATCAAGGCCGAGGACGTCGCGGTTCACGAAGGTGGAAACTTGCATGAAAAGCGTCGCGTCTTTTCTCATGCTGTCGAGAAGCGGCTGCCATTTCGTGACAATCCGGTGAGCACGCGCATCGTCAGGATTGAGGGCGAGGTCGTAGAGGTAGCGATTGACGTAGATCGCAAGGTTGGCGATATCCGTGATGAGTTCGGGGTCCATCTCGTCCCTGTACTGGAGAAACCAGTTCTCCTCCCCCGCGAGCGAGCGCCCGATGTCTGACACACCTGTAATCCCTCCGTGAAGGTAGCTCCTATGAGCGGAAGATGAGTTTCCGAGCTTCGAGGTACGGAGGGCCGGGAATATGTCCCTTCGCATTCTGTCGGCTTTGGAATACTTCATCTCCTCCATGAAGATGTGGACAATAGAGGCGCCGGCCACGGATTCGGGATGATCGACGGCTACAGTCTGAAGTACATGGCCGTTGGCAAAGACAATGCAGCGCTCCGGATGCAGCATCGGTGTGCGGGGTTTCGTAAAGTGTGCCGGCAGGTCTTTTTCTCCCACCACGTAGTCGATGCCCTCCGTCATGAGTGGCCGTCCGTTCGGCCCGTCGGACTGGAACTTCGAGAGCACTGCGGGGATGACGTTCGTGAACAGGGCGACGAACGACTTGTGGGTTATGATTGACTTCTCCCTCGGCATGGAGGCGGCGACGCGGATGATTCTCGGAGCCGTGACTTCGGTGGTCTTTCCCGTTCCACGGCCGGCGGCCATTATCAGGATTTTCGGGTCAATCAGAGTGGCAAGCGCCTGTGCCGTGTTCTGATAGACGTCAAAGAGATTGGTTTCACTGGTCTTCCGGTTCATAGTCTTCCTGTGTTTCGGAGGTGGTTTCAACGGAAATTCCTGCATCGGCGAGAAGTCGCTGTTTTTCGGCCGGTGTGGTCTCAAGGCTGCCTATCATCTGCCGGAGCTCTGCATCTTCGCGTCTGCGAGCGATGTCCATAATCTTGCGGCTCTTGTAGCCCAGGTCTTCCGGTTTTACGGCGATATTGATAACGAAGGTCGGTGGCTGCCATCTGAAGTCTTGCTCCTGTCTTCTCGTCGTTCTGAGCTCGTGTGATTTCTCAATGCACTTCTGGGCGACCGCGAGTTTTCCGGATGCGATTGCGAGCGCCTGAAGCTTATCGTATTGGTCGGCATAGACGGCATCCCATGCGGCCGCGCTGACGGGTTCGTCGACATGGAAATATTCAAGTGCGTCGTAGTAGATGCGCCGTGCCTGAGTATATGAAAGATCGGGGAAACAGCGGCGGAGTTCTTCCGTCGCAAGGGTCATGTTTGCTCCCTGAGTGTTGATTATTACGGAGCAGCGGTCCATCTTTACGATGTAGTCCTGCATGTCAACAGATATGACCTCGCTTTTCTGGGTCTTGAGAAAGACCCGGATGTCCTCGACCTTGTATCCCCTCAATGTTTCAAGTCTGTCCGGTGTCATATTCCAAATAGTCTTTTGCGAAGTTCCTCAATCTTCCGTTTTTCTTCCCTGATAGCCGCAAGTGTCATCGCATCTGCCCTCCGCGAGAACACGGCCGCTTTCTTAATCACAAAGTCGAGGTCGGCGTTTTCTACGTAAACCTTATAATCTTCCGGTGGTATCTCTAAGGAGTTGTTGTCCTCCGGTTCGTTATCATAGTTCCGAAATCCGATTCGTTTCTTCTTCATGCGGTGTTTTCTTTAAGGATTGTGAAATATGTGTCTGCAAGTGCCGTGAATTTGTTCAGGGATGTCTGGTCGCGGGCTTTCTGTTCCTTACTGCGGCTGGCGGACTTGAGAAATGAGGTGTAGCGGGTGATATTCTGGCGGATGTTCGCGTATTCCTGGAGAAAGGCTTCCGGGTCGTCTTTCAGAAGCCTCCTGACGCGTTCCGCCTCGCTTTCCTCCCCGATGAGCGGATGTTTGCCGAGGAATTTCCCGCGGCGGTCAAAGCTTACGAGTTCGGAGATGCAGAGCTCGTGTCGGATGCTCTTCTGAACAATCTGTGCCAGAACGGACGACGGGACCTCCTCTTTGTCATCAATCTCTCCCAAAAGCTCCTGAAGGTCGCGATAAGTGTTGATGCGGTCCGAATACATAAGATCCGCAGTGCGGACATCCTTATCGTCAAGGTCTCTCCAACGGATATGAGGATATTCATCAGCTTTTGAAGTTTTTTTTTAACGGTCTGCACGAGATTGACAGCCATTTCCGCAATCGCCGATTGCCTGTGAGGTATGGAGGTGACGGAACCCGTGATTTCCTCGATGGTGTAATGCTCCAGAAGGCAGTACGCGAGATTGAACGCGAGTTTCCTTTTGTCGAGGATGACGACTGACGCCATCGGTGAACGCCTTGCCGCGAGCATCTTTCGGTATGTCTCTATGTTTTCCGGAACAGCAAGCTTAGCTGCCAGTTCGTTTCTTTGTTTTAGCGTGTACATCTTTCTTTCAATAGAAAGGGACCGGACTGGTTGGCGCCGCCCGATCCCAACGGAATGAGTAAATAAAATCTGTATGAATATGGTTTGCTTTCCTACGCTACCTTCCTGTGGTCTACTCCGTGGCGGCAATCACTTCGAGCGGCTGGAAGAACGACTCATTCTTGAAGTGTAGCTCGATGGACTTGGATTCCTTTGCGGAGCGCGTGAAATCTGAGAGAACCATCGGGAAGTAGAGCCTTCCGTGGAGATATTTCTTCTTCGTGTATTTGTCCGTGTGGACTAGGAAGAAGCGGTCTCCGACATGATTCTCAACGAGCTTTCGGGATTCGACGGTGTCACCGACGACCATAGTGAACTCGTTGTTCACGGTCGAGGTTATGTCTCCCTTCTGCCCGGTTGACTGGTCTTCCTGTGTGTCGACGATTGACTTGAAGACCTTTGACGTCGCGGACTCCTTCATCGCGAGCGGAGTCGTGGTCATCACATCCTCGTCGATTGTCGGCGGCTTGCTGTAATCAACATCGTCCTCTCGGATGACTTCAACGTCCTGGTAGATTCTTTTGCCGGCGGTGTCGCGATCCGTGACTGCCGGTATGTCAACAAATGTCTGTACCTGTGGCATAATGATTCTGTTTGATTAAAGGGGCGGTCGCCCGCCCCGTGCTGAAAAGAAAGACTAACCGCGGGCTACTTCACGGAACTTGCCTGCTGCTTTGTCGTACCAGACCTCAAGCCACTCGCCTGCCGCAGCCGGAGACCACGCTGCCGAAATCTCGCTGAACTTGCCGCTCTTGGCAATCGTGGAGATGTTGGCCGTGCCGGCGGCTTCGATGCGATAGACTACGCCTTCCTTGGCATTCTCGATGTCAGTGATGGCGGTTGCCTTGGTGTTTTCGCCTGTAACGATGAGCATGGTTGCACCATTTGCCTTTGTCGCATCGGCGGCGATGGTTGCTGCCGGGAAGTTGCAGAATATGACCTGGGTCGTAGCGTCTGCCGCCTTGAGTTCGGCAATGGTGCCATAAGGCTTGCCGGAATAAGTTGCACCTGCTCCGGACTTCCAGATGCTGTAGGCAATGACGGATTCAAGATCCTGCTGGAACTGGATGTTGTAGGCTTCACCCGGCACATTCTCAAGGGTTACGAGGTTCCCAGGGAGGGCGGCGAAGATGAAGGTGAGCCAGCTCGGCATTCCAGGTACGAAGACAATCGGGTTGTCATAGTTCGGAACCCTAAACTGCACGCCGTCGAAGTTGGCGTTCTGGCCGTACTTAGTGGTGTACCACTGTTTGAACCATGGCTTGTGCTTCTCGTTCACATAGATGACATAGTCACCGGCGTTGCCATCAACGCGTGCGTGGATTTCAGCCGCGAAGGCTTCAAGAATGTCACCGATGCTGCTGTTCTCGTAGCTTGCGAGATTAGCGTCCATGAACGGAAGAATCTTCTTCTCGTTGTAGTAGCCGAGAATCCTGTGGACGATTCCGGTCGCGGCGAAAATGGCTGGGTTGCTTGCGCCTGCGGTCGGCTCAACGCGGCATCCCATGATGTTGCGCTTGATCTCCTCGTTCTTGAGCTGCTTTGCCATTTCGAGCACGAGCCACTCAATGAGGGACCACTTCGGAGCTGACGATCCGGAGGTGTTGAGATAGGCGAGGTAGCACTTCTCAATGAACTTCATGTCATCGAACTTGTACTTGAACATCACGTCGTGAACGAACGCCTTTTCCGGAAGGAAGGTAGTGTCGCCCTTGAAGTTGTGTCCGGACTGGTAAGCCTGGGAGAGTTCGGTAAAGAGAACGTTCGTGAGAACGGCGCCGTCCTGGATGTTGGAAACACGAGGGAAGATGTTCGTGATGTCAGGCAGAGCGGCAATCTGAGCGATGAGGGCGTCCTGACGGCGCACGAAGTAGTGCTGTCCGAGGTCGTTGTCGTTCAGTGCACTGTAGTCCATAGTGGAGGACATGACGGCCTTGAGGCTGTTTGTTCTGCAAAGCTGTGCGTAGCGTTTTGCGAGCGCGTCAGTGTAGCTTCCGAAGTCGCTGCGGAACTCGTCTATTTCCTTCTTTGAAGGATCGGACTGAGGGAGAACTCCGGAAATGGCAATCCTGTTGTAGCGCTTCTCGGCCGCAAAGGTCGGATGCTGGATTCCGAACGCAAACTTGTCGGTGTGCGGCCCGTTGATGTTGATGATGCGCCTTGCGCTGTCTTCAGGAGTGTCGTTCTGGGCGCGGCTTGCGAGGGCGCTCATCTGCTCCTTGATTGAGGCAAAGCCTTCCTTGATGGCGGAGGTGAGCTCGGATGCGCTCATGGTCTCGGAGTTTTCCTTTCCGAGCATGGCGGCAAGCTCCTTGAGTCCCTCTTCCATCGCCTTGGCGTCCTTCAGCGTTGCCTGCTCTTTCTCGTAGGCCTTGAAGTCGTCCTCAAACGAACTTCCGGCCGTCTTCTGATAGGCTTCGCGAAGAACCTTGTACTCTGCCGCCGTAAGGGTCTTGGCGGAGAACTTTTCGGCAAGGCCTACGGATGCGAGGGCTGCCTTGAAATTCTGGAGAAATCTGTTCATTTCGTTAATTGTTAATGTTTATGGAGTATATGCTGTCGTCGGGTGTCTGTGTCTCAGCGTCGATTTCCTCAATTACCTCGTCGATGGTCATGATTCCGTCAATGAGCCCTTCTCCCTGCGCGTCGGCCGCGAAATAGAGCTTTCCCTTCAGGGCGTCGCTGTCCTCCGCGATTCCCGGACGTGCGGAACGTACGTCATCGATGAATCTCTTTGCCAGCGGGTCGAGCCTTTCGCGGATATACTCTTCAGGATGCCCGTTCAGCGCGTCCTCCGTCGTCTTGTTCTTCAGCGGCGAATAGGAGGAACGGATGGCTGTGACCTTGATGCCGAACTGTTCGTTAAGGCCGGAGTCGTCCACGATTTCCGCCATCGCGCCGATGCAGCCGATGTCGCTGAAGATGCTCCGCGCGTAGATTTTCCCAGCTCCAGCCGCGATGTAGTAGCCGGCTGAGGCGGCCATGCTCTCGACGAACGCATAGACAGGCTTCTTCAGGGCGCGAACGGCCGCGAACGCTTCTGGAACGCCGAAAGTCCCTCCACCAGGAGAATCTATATGCAGCAGGTGTGCCTTGATTGCCGGGTTTTCGTCAGCGGCCTTGAGGTTTTCCATAAACTCCTTTACGGAGAAGTTCCACCAGCTGTCGTATGAGATGAAACCGAATACGGGATGGTAGGCAATGGAGCCGGAGACCGTATTGTCTCCGGCAAAATCCATCGTCAAATGTCCGGCGCTTTCCGAAGCGAACTGCTTCAGAAAGTCCGGACGGTCGTGGGCTTCCTTGGGTCGTTTGAGGTAATGAGAAGCTGCGAGGCTACATTCGGCTGATATGAATCCTATAGTGGGCTGCTGTTCTGGCATATCGTTCTGTTTTTCTGCAAAATTATATGCCGGAAAGGGGCTTTTATAGGACTAAAGAGCGGCGGGAACGGCGGTGTCGAACGATGCGGAAACGACGAACGCGCCGTAATACGGGGTCACCGCCAGTGTCGGAAGTTCGCCGGCATTGCCGATCTTGGTGACACTTCCGTCCGAATTGACTATTGCTACACCTGCACGTAGTCCGTTCCATTTTCTTGCACAAAAATTCGATGTTATGCCCCTAAATGTCTGGCTCCATAGGGTTCCGCTGTCAGAAAACGATGGTTCCTGACTAAAATCCACCTTGTTGGCGCTCCGGAACACTTCTCCGACGTCCGAGAGTTGCTTCGCCGAAGATGCCTGTAGAAATAAGTCCAGGTCTTTCTCCCGGACGAGGATGAATGTGTATGAAATATCCTTCATTTTGATGTGATTTTTTGAGACGTGAGGAGACGCAAAAATAGTTGAAAATCAATGAATTTCGTATGACATCGGGAGGCGTGTTTTTCCTACATTTCGGATGCCTTTTTCAGTGCGAGGCGGTCTTCGCAGGATCTTCGGAATCTGTACCAGTCCTTCCTGAGCATATCGTATGTCAACGCGTCGTCCATCTCGACATTACGGTCGTTGCAGAACTCCTCGATGGCGTCCTTGATGCTGAGATCCGGGTTGTTGCCGAGGGCTCCACTCATATATGACCTATAATCCTGCTTGAATCCGCGGACTATGTAATCGGACACCGCCTTCTGGCCGTCCTCGCTGAGATGGCAGCGAAAGAGCACGTCGGAGTGCCGGATGATTTTTCCGGATGCGATGTTGTAGATTTTCCTGTGCTTCGAACTGTAGATGGTAATGTGGATGTAGGTGGATTCCGGGTTCAACGGAGGAAGCCCGTCCCTGGGAACGAGGTCGAGGTTTGCCTTGACAGTTGCCCAGAGAAGGGAGTGGTATTCGGGAACGACCACGTCGGAGTCGGCGTTGATTCCACGGATGTAGTCCCGGATGTATTTAGGCACCCTTACAGGCACCGTCATTCTATCTTCCATGTCGCCGCAAATTTATGGGTTAGCGTTCATTTCCGGTCGGACGGCTCCGGCCGTCACAAAGTTCGGCATTTCGGAGGGAAAAATGAGCCTTTTTGTAGAATTTTCTTGAGATTTCTTGAAAGAAGAAGAGCATCCCTTAACGACACCCCCTTGTGAAAAATCGCACTTTTTACCGTGCTACAGTGCTGACCTTTGGAAACCTTTGATTTTCAACTATTTAATCAGCACTCTTGCAGCACTGTAGGATTTTGGGCCTTTCAGCACGGTCAGCACGGTAAAATTTTGTGATTCGTGCTGATTTCGTGCTGATTATCCCATTGTCGTTCAATACGTTGCGAACATCAGCACGAACGCACGGTTCTTTTACATAAAATAAGGAGGGGTCTTTCTATAATAAAGAAAAAATAACTAAATAAGTGCGCAACTCTCAGCCATTCAACTTCTTGCACTTCTTGCAAGAGTTCTCCAGTTTTCTTGTTTTTGTTAAAAAAGTTGGGGTCGCGGGGAAGAACAGTGCTGAAAGAGTGCTGAAAATCCAGCACTGTAGCCAGCACTAAAACAGTGCTGACAATAGTGCTGAGGCAAAAAACGGCCATTTTTCGAGCAAAATCAAGGTAAAAATGCACCGTTTTTAACCTAAAATCGCCCCGTTTCCACTCAAGAAAACAGGGCGATTTTGTCAAGAAATGTAACTATTCGGCAAAAGCAGGATTGACACGGCGGGAGAAGTCGGGGTCGCTGTCGATGCGGTCGATAATCTGCATCGCGGCCGCGAACGGATTGCGGCTCCTGGCATGGGCGACGCGGACAACTCCGAGCGCCGGAGAGGAGAACACGCGGATGGTGTAGATCGGGCGGTCCCATAGGCGGCGGGTAATGAGCTTTGTCTTGAAGATGCCAGGATAGAGGACCTTGAGGGTGTCGACTGCCTTCTCTGCTTCGGCGGTTGTGAATGAAGAAGTGGCCTCGTTGGAGACAGTTGCCTGATTGCAGGCTGTTGTGTTTTTGTGGAGCATAATAAAACGTACATTAAAAAGGGCACTCACCGTCAGGAGGCTCCACAAAAACGTACCTTTAGGAATATTCTTGCTCACGCCATTTCTGGCGTGATCTCCTTGTATGAGTGCCTTAAATTCAAAGTCTAACGCAAATCGCTAACACGATGCATTTAAAGGTACTATTATTTGTAGAGCACCGCAAAGTTGCACAACATTTGCAAAAAATGCAAATCTTTTTGCAAAAACCATAAAACTACTTGAATACACGTTTCATGATGCAGTGAACAACGCCATAGGCGTCGCCTTCGATTGTGTATGGGTTTGTGTGTCGAATGTCGTGGAAACGCCCTAGTTTGCTCGTCCATTTTCCGCAATCTTTTCCCTGTGTCAATTCCCTGGCCGCATGAGTACACTCCGTGGTTCCCTGTTTGGTGTAGAGTGCAATCTTCTGGAAACCATCCTCATGTTCCCAAGAATCACAAAGTTCATATCCTTTCTTCCGGAACGCGCTGATGAAGTTTGAGACGTCGTCGCTAGAGTTCTCGTCCGGCCAGTAGGTGAATCCGTCGGCAATCTTCATTTGGGTACCACCGGGCCACATCCAGCGGTCAGAATAATTGTAAGCCCACGCAATGCAATTATAATCAGGCGTGTCCGGACTTGTTATCCTGAAGTCTGGATCTTTACTCAATTTAGGAAAGCATTGTAGCAGGAAACTTAATTCTTCAGCGCTTTTACCCATAACTTGCAGGCCTCGGTGATGGTTAATTGTCTGTTGTTGGATATTTTTGCGCCGTATATGAAGTTCAGCGCCCATACCAATGGAGACGGCTCTTTTTCTATAATCTCAACAATGAAAGGCACGGCGACCTGCCCCATCTGCACAATAGCCCGGAAATCGTTCTGATTAACAATTTCTTTGGCGGAAGATGCAAAAATGGTCTTTGTTTTCCATGAATTATAACGGGCATCGAATTTCATCTTGTCTATGAACGGATTACGTTCCAAGCCCTCCTGGATGTAGTTCTCTGTCGTGTGGTCTCGCAATACTGATGATATGGAACTGAATTGGTCAGAATCCGAATACAACAAATTGCCGGAAGACAGCGCAATGCCGGCAGCGATCGTTACCACATTAAAATCCTTTCTTATGTTCGTTATCTGCATAGTTCCAATGTTTCTTCTGTTATATTTCCAAAGAAGATGTCGTCCTCGATATTTTTCAGCCTGTTGTATGAAGATGAAATGAATTCCGGTTCAAATATGCTGTTGCATCGATAGAGTGTGTCAATGTCAAGAAAATAGATGGACTTTCCACCAACCTCCGTCATATCGTGCGAAACAATCGCGTATGAATCCTCGTCAATATTGAAGTTTACCTTAAAGGAGAATTTTGAGACGGGGTATGACAGGGCATCTGTTCCGTGGGCTGTGGAAATCAGCATTCTGAAATATCGGCTCGGGTCGTCGAAAGACATAAACTCGAACCGGTTGATGAATCTGATTGACATCCTCGTTATTATCCGACGCTCAAGCAAGTCCCGGAAGATATCGATGCACTTAAACGCATTTCCTTTGAACTCATCCCAGCTCTTGTATTCAGCCTCGTCCGTGAAAGTGATTGTTCCCTCACTTAGATTCAATTTAGTTTTCTGATTAGACGAGAAGTACACGTACCCCGTGGCTCTTGAGTTTGCCGTCAGTGTCGTCGGGCCGACTTTCAGCCCAGTATTTGGCAAATCGATGTCTGCGGCGAATGTGCTCTTCTTGTGCGGAAATAGTCGGCTTATTTCTGCGTCGTATTTGTCGAAAACGGCAATGTCAATGTCAGACATATCGAATTTCATCTGCAAAATTGCCACGGCAATCGGTGCCTTTGTAAGTGTTGGCCTTTCTTTTCCCATAAATTCAGAAGACATTTCGTCTACAAAGTTACAAAAACATTGAAATATTTTCAGAAAATGCAAATCTTTTTGCAGGAATCGCAAAGAATGCTATTATAGTTGATGAGCGCCTTAGAGATTCCGTGTGCCGGATTTGCGCGGTTTCAGGCGTGCGGTGTTGCGGGCGCGGAGTTCGGAACACCAGGCGTGCCACTCGTCGAGGCTGGCTGGTTCACGGCGGAGAAGTTCGGCGGCCGGGTCAGAGAATGATATGTTGATTTCGCCCTCGATATAGAGCAGACAGACAAGACCGATGACGAACTCCGGATTTGACGCTCCGCTGCCCTGGAGAGGATTGACCCACTCCATCATCGGAAGCTCCGAAATCCAGCTGATGTACGGCCGTCGGAACTTCTCGATGTGCCCGCCATACTTCACGACAAACGCCGCCTTTTTTGAGGCGGTGTCGAGAAGGTATGGGCGGTTGTCAGTCATATCCTTTTAGTCAGGCAAGTCCCCGTCGAGATTCAGGTCAAAGACAGGGTCATCGAGCGGCGGCAGCTCAATCACCGGGGAAGAATCCGGAACGCCGGGGCAAGTCCGTGTGCCGTTAAAGAAGTCGCTGTTGCCGACGGTGAAGTATTCGATGCCGTTGCGTTTGTTGTCGAAAACGGGGCGGCCATCCTTGTCGAGCTTGACATACTTTCCGCAAACCGGGTCGAAGAACTCCGGATTGAAGATATAGTCCCTGTAGCGGCAGTATTTGATGAGCTTCTGCTTGAAGGTCTTCGGGCTGTAGTAGGCGCGTCTTGACGGTCCCACATATTCGAGGAGCGAATCGTATACCTCCTGGCGTCTGAGCTCGTGATTGACGTGTTCAGGCGCTGAGAAGTACTCATCTGCCCAGAGGATGTATTCGTCGCCGATGTCCTGCTGAAGCTTTCTTATGACGAGCCTTTCGTCCGGAACCGGAACGTAGCCGAAGCGGAAATATATCTGTATGCACTGGGCGACGAAATTCCAGAAAAGCTCAAATTGCTCGTCATCCCATTCGTCGAAGAAGAGGTTGCCGAAATCGTCAGTCGGCTTATGGGTGTCGTTGTAGTAGTCGCTGAACGCGAGTAGCCACTGTCTGTCCACGAAGGACGAGCCGTCACCGCTGATGGAGTGGTTGGTCGTGAGATAGATTTTCGGAGACTTCTGGAACGGAAGGATGAACGGCCGCTGGCCTTTGGCGTTAATCGGCCAGTCGCCGGTGATGAGCGAGAACAGAAGCTCGAAGTCGAAATCCCTCATGGCGTCGTCGATGAACACGATGTTTGTCTTCTCGTCGATTCCGTCCCAGATGAAGGCGTTGTTCATCCTCCCGGAGAACTCCTTTCCGTTGTAGTGGCGCGTGGTTGTCACAACCTTGAGGGCTTCACCGAAAAGCGATTTTCCGGAGCGCCCGTTGGAAACTCCGAGGTCGGACTGCTTTCCGTCCATTCCGATGACCGCCTTGCTGACGGATTTGTCCTTAGCGGCCACGCAGAGATAGCCGAAAGCGCTCAGCTTTGCCACGAGGTGCTGGGCGTTGTCGAGAAGTTCTTGGGGTTCCGGGGCTTCCTTTCTCCATGTGAAATTGCTCGCATTCTCCAGGAAACGCAGAAAATCGCATTTCTTTCCCGTGTCGGTGAGCGTGTAGGTGAAGTGTCCCTCAGGGTCTTTGCTTATGTCGATAAGGCTCGGCAGCTGCCGGGCCTTGTAGTCCTTTATCTGTGTCTTCCAGATGTTGAAGTTCATCTGGGTATATTCCCTCCGTTCGATTTCGTTTGCCGCCACCTGCCACCAACAGTCCTTGAAAAAAAGGTGCTGCCTTCCCCGTACCGGGCGGTCGAGATCGGAATGGAAAAAGTCGAGCATCGTGAGTTGTTGCGGTCCGAGGTATTGCGTGCCGCCACGGTAGATGAGTTCGAGGATTTCTTTTGGCAGCGTGTCTTTGGTGAACTCCTTAACGAAATTTGCGATTTCCCACGGCTCCACGACCTTCATTATCGAGTTCTCGACCTGTATAAACTCATAGCCCCCGTTGTCCTTCAGATGCCTGTAAAATCCGTGATGTTCAAGAAACAGTTCGGCACCGGTATATTTGAAGTAGTATTCCACATCCTCCGTTCCTTTGCGCTTGCGTGCCGTCCAAAATTCCTCTTCCTTCTCGATGGGTTGTGCGGGCTCAAGGTTGCCGGCGTCATTGAAGCGCATCTTGCGGCTGCCTATCTTGAACTCCGGAAGATGCAGGAGCTGTTCCTTGTAGTAGTTGCAGAATGCTTGAGTGTCGTTCAGACGGAAAATCTCCGCAATCTTGGAATCCGGAGAGGTGGTAATCTTGTGGAACTGGACATATTTGCCCGTGAGGTCCTTTTCATTCAGGCAGGTGTTGATGTCCCCGAGCAGCTCGTCTTCCTTTCCTTTCAGCGCGTCGGCCAGAAGGTCATCGATGCCTTTGTCTCCGGATGCGTTCTTCAGAACATAGCCGAAATAAATTTCAAGATAAATACCGCGGTTCTTCACGCGGTTGAAATACTCCTTGTAGTTCTTGACGGCCGAGAAGAAACATTTAGGCCGCCGATCTACAGGATCATCGACGGTTATCTTACTGGTGAGGTCAAAGCAGTCGCTATCGAGCAGGAAAACAACTTCCTGGACATGGCAGGTCTCGATGAGTTTCACAATTTCTTCCGGAAGAGTCCCTTTGTAGCCGAGATTCTGAATTCCGGACACGGCCACGCTCATGATGCCGTGCTTGCAGGCCTTCTCCGCTTTCTTTTCTCCTTCCTGGATGAACAGACGCGGAATGTCGGCGTGCCGTCTGTAGAGATCGCGAATTTTCTGCGGAATGTATATGAACGTCGGCGAGCCGGACGGGGAACGGTACTTTATCGGACGGCCGTTTTTGTCCGTGTGCTCTTCCGGAAACTGGTAACGCACGCGGAAATATTCGCGTGGCGTCGAGGTTTTATCCTTGTCGAGCGTGTAGGTGAGCGGATAGCCGTCGAGGTCGAAGTAACGGATTACCGAGTCGTCACCATCGACGATTTCACCGCGGCTGTTGACCGTCCCACTCTTGAACGTGCAGACTTTCTTCGTGACTGTGGAGTCGGTGCTGTCATAGACTGTGGCCATAGTGTCGTCCGGAGTGAGTCCTGAGCCGGCGAGCATGGTGTCGTTGAAGCTTATAGGTTTCTTCTTCGCGGACGGTTTCTCCTTAGGCTGTTTCCGCACAGGCTCCTCGTACTCGACGAGCATTCCGAAATAGTTTGCCAGCCATTCGATTGCGTCTGGAAACGACATCTTCTGGCCGGACATTAGGTAGTCTATAGGGTATTTTCCGGCGAGGGCGTTGCAGTTGAAGCACTTGAAAAGGCTCTTTCCTGGAGTAATCACCAGCGAGTGTTCAGAACCGCACAAGGGGCAAGCCGTTTTCCAGCTTGCACCCTCTTTTCGCGGTTCCTGGCCAAAGGCCCGGATGACTTCCAACAGACAATCCTTTCCTTTCGATCTCTCGATGACACGGGAGACGAATTCTTCTTTTATCTTGGGCATAGTGTTATTCTTTTTTCAGTCTTTTCTTCTGAGCGTTCTTTCGATTCGGACGGATGTCCGGCATCGTGTCGGACGGACTGCGTTGTCAATGTCTGAAAGTCCAGGAATGATGACGAACAGAAGCACGAGAGCGTACAGGCGTTTCCTGAACTCTTTCAGCGGGCAAAGCCTCTTATCGACACCGTAGTAGTGGCAGAACCACCATGCGGAAAGCTCGCTGGCCTTGCCGATGTGCAGTTTGGCGTATATGCCGCGCGTGATGTTCTCCACCGTCCGGAGCCTGATTTCCCGTCCTCCGTACATCTCCCTGAGGAGGGTGGGCACTTCCTTCTTTGCCGCGCCCCAGGCGAGTAGTTCGCCGACTTGCATTTCCCGTTCTGTCAGACACGGCATTTCGTTAGTTGCCCCAAACGTCGGTGATGCCATATTCCGCAAAAAGTTCTTCGATTATTCGACCTTCTGACATCCTTGGCTCTACTTCTCCAGACATTTTACGATAAATGGTCATGTCCTTTATTCCAAGTCTCTCGCAAAGCTTCTTTCTGAAGTCTTTGATGTCCTTCTGTGCCAGCTGATCGTAGCCTTTTTTGAATGAGAATCTGTTGTCCATAAGCACTTTTTGTTATTTGTTTCATTGATTATTACACTTATCTTTGTTGCATATTCTGCAAAAAGTTTTGCAAAAATATATAAAACATCAAGAAATATCAAGAATATTCTTGAAAATATTTGAGAAATTAACGGAATGGTTATGGAGAACAATGGAGCACGCGAGCGGATGAAGGAGTTCGCTCTGAGCAAGGAAAGGTCTGTAATGGAATTTGAGCGTAAGACAGGAATCGGTCGCTCCTACATCGCCTGTATCTCGAAGTCGGTGATGGCAGACAAAGGCAAACTCATCAAAGCCGTTTATCCGGATTTCGACCTTCAGTACATCAATACGGGTGTAAAGGCGGAGAGTGCAACGGAGAGCGAATCTGACAAGGCGGTAAAAGATCTTCTCAAGGAGATTCGCAGGACGAATGCATATCTGAAAGAGATAGCCGGCTATTTTGCGGAATTGAGGACGGCTCAGAAAGGTGAAAAATAGCGCTATGGAGTTGCCGTTTTCGGGACACAACCGGGACATTTCGACCATCAAAAATGCCCTAAAAAGTTAGCGGAGAGCACTTTACTCTCCGCTGTGCCGGCACTAAAACGGGACAAAAATACACGAAAAAAGGCTAAAAACGCCAATTTTCGACAATAATAGTATCTAATTATGAATAAGTTACAAAATTCTGAACCGTCCGCAAAAATCCCCTCCTCTCCGCCAAATAGGTCTAACGTTCTGATTAATAAGATTTTACAAGAATTTTCAGGACAAAACGGGACAAATACGGGACACAGTCTTTCGCCCCCTGACGACAACCTCTATAGGGTCTTGTCAGAGTTGTGCGGAAGAAAAAAAATGTCTTTCTTCAAACCGACCCCCTATATTGAATATACGCCTCCTAAGTTGACGCAGGGCAAGATCTGGTACATCACCTATTACGTCCAGGATCCGAAGACGATGCGGCTCAAGCGGATTAGAATCAAGGTGAACCGCGGAGACACGCTACGTGAGCGCAAGGCGATGGCAAAGGCTATAATGGGACGGCTCTCTGAAAAGCTGGCCATGGGCTGGAACCCTCTTGTCGAGAAATTCGCGCCAAAGGCATATAAGAAGTTGTTCGAGGCTTTCGATGCATTTCTCGATGCGAAACGGCGCGAGCTTGAGGCAAATTCCCTCCGCAGCTATATGTCATTCATCAAGACAATAAGAGAGTGGCTTCAGGTACACGGATGCGACGAGAACACATACGCTTGCGGATTCACCGGCTCCATGGCCATCGATTTCATGGAATCCATCGAGAGCAACCCTAAAATATCGCCACGCACCTACAACAACTATCTAATTTTCTGCCGCGTCCTATTCGACTGGATGGTGGAACGAGAATACGTGTCTGAGAATCCGTTCACTTCCATCCGCAGGAAACCAAAGAAACTCACAAAAAAGAAGCGCCGGATTCTGTCAGATGCGGAACTTTCGAGACTCTGGGAATATCTGGAGAGTGAGAATCAGGAATATCTTGTTATCTGCATGCTCTGTTACTGCTGCCTGATGCGCCCGAAGGAAATTTCCATGCTCAAGTGCTCTGACATACGCCTCGACTCGCAGACGGTCCTCGTGCGCGGTGAAATAGCAAAGAATGACAACACATCCTCCAGAACCATTCCGAACGTGATGATGCAGTATGTCCACCGCCTTGACTTGAGCAACCCGAAACTTTTCCTATTCGGCAGTCATAGTCATTTCGACTTCAGCCCTGGAAAGACGGCCGTCCACGAACGCAAGATAGCGACGTTCTGGAATAGATGTGTACGTGAGGAATGTGGCTTTCCGATGGAGGTGATGTTCTACAGCCTCAAGGATACTGGCATCACGAACATGGCAGCTGCCGGCGTTCCGGTCTCGTTCATCCAGCAGCAGGCCGACCACAGCAGCCTCGCAATGACTTCCATCTACTGCCAGCGCAGCGGCAAGGCTACGGAAGAACTCAAAGGTGTGGACATTCTCAAGGTGGCTGAATGAGCAACATTTTCTTGACGGCACGAAAAAGGCGACACCTCTGATGAGATGTCGCCCGTGGCCACAACCCACGAGTGACCGGTGTAATCAAAAACCAATAGATATGATAAAGCTACATATTATTGCTGTGTGGGTTAAAGTTTATCGGCAACTCTTCTGATTCTGTCAGCGAGATCGCTAAGGGCACCCTTGAACAGTTGCATCTCTTCCGGTGTGAAACCGCCTTTGCCTCCGTTTCCGTCGATTCCGTCAAGCTTGTGGTACATCCATGATGCGGATTTTCCGAAATATTCACGCGAAAGTGTACCCCATGAGATGAACAGGTCGATGTCGTCGATTGCCTGCCGCATCTTTGAATTTTTCAGTATTTCGGCATACGCCGCCACTTTTTCATCGATATTCATAGTATGTTTGTTTAAAGGAGGCTCTTTCGAGCCTCCGTGTTAAAGAGTCATTGTTTCAAACAAATCCCGAACATATTTCAGAAGTTCTCTCGACGGATTGTGTTTTGATTTCCTGAGATTCCTTATCGCTTCGATAAGTTCAATCTCTTCGTCTGTTAAATCGTTCATATCTTTTGTTTTTTGATTACGATACAAAGATACTACGATTTATCGTAATATGCAAATTTTTCAGCAATTATTTCTCATTTTTCAGCAAAAATTTTTGACTTTGCGGAGAAAGTCGGCGTCGGATTCAACGCGCTCGATGATGCGCTGCGCGGCGGTGTAGGGGTTGCGGCTGCGGGCGTGGGCTACGCGGACGGTGCCGAGCTTCGGGGAGGTGAACACGCGGATGGTGTAGATCGGGCGGTCGTACAGGCGGCGGGTGATGATTCTGACTTCGGCGATGCCAGGATAGAGGTTCTGGAGGGATTCGGTGGCCGCTGTTAGGTCATTACCGGAAAAGGCGCGGGATGCGCGAGAGTTGTTTGTTGTGAGCATAATTTTGAATAATTAAAAAAGCCTTGCCGTCAGGGATTGCTCACAACAAACAACATCTCTGCCGTATTTTGCTCGCGCCATTTCGGACGCGATTATCCCTTGTGCAAGGCCAAATTTCTATTTCTCGTTGTTGGAAGTTATCCGGAGAGATAGAACGTTATTTATTGTGAGCACTGCAAAGTTGTGCAACATTTGCAAAATATGCAAATCTTTTTGCGAAAATCGACAAAAAAAGACGGCACCCTTTCGGATGCCGCCCATGGCCACGCCTCCTGATGGCCGGTACAAAATCAGTAGAATGAACAACATTCCGGGAGACTATAGGTTGTCAGCGGCTTTGCGAAGCCTGTCCGCAAGGTCGTAAAATGCGCCCTTCAGTTGCTGGAGTTCTTCTGGTGTGAAGTCAGTTTCCTTTCCGTTGCCGTCCCGGCCGTCGAACTTGTGGTAAAGCCAAGAGCCGGATTTCTTGAAATACTTTCGAGCGATGCTTCCGACATTGATGTCAAGCAACAACTCGATGTTATCCTGTTTGATTTTTGTCCCTTTCATATCCTCATTTTTAATGGAGGCCCGAAGGCCTCCGTTCTCATTCTTCGTACATCAGTTCATCAACCGTCTTGTAAATTAGCCATCTGAACTCATTTTCGTTCTCAATCCAGCCTCGTGCCTTTCTGAAATTCCTGATTGCTTCAATCAGGTCTTTCTCTTTGTTGTTCAATCTTTTCATATATCTCTGATTTTGTATTACAAAGATAGTATAAATATTTGTATTACGCAAGTTTTCTGACAATTATTTCTCATTTTTCAGCAATCTTTCAATTGCTGCAGCACAATATTCCGGGTCGATTTCAAAACCGATGAAGTTTCTGCCTGTGTTCTTGCAAGCGATGGCGGTGGAACCGCTGCCGCTGAACGGGTCGAGGATGATTCCCGTCTGTTCCGGGATGACGAGATTGAGAAGCCTTTCAAGCAATCTGACGGGCTTCTGTGTCGGATGGATTGTGTTGTAGTGGTCACGGGGCAGCTTGATGATAGAACCCTCGATAAGCCCTTTTAAGATTGCTTGAACAACATTTGCGCACCGCGAAGAATTTTTCAGTTCAGAGTGTACTGTAAGTCCCAAACGATGTGGCGTGCTATCATAGGTTAGGACGCTGGATTCCAGATAATTCTGCACGGCCGTCAATTCTGTTGGATTGTTTAAAATTACAGACAATCGTTTTATGTCAGATACAATTTTGGCAACATCGACAGACCGCTTTTCCATATACGGGAGACGACATTTGCGGATTAGTGCATTCCTCTTGCAATGGATGCTGACGGTCTCGTGATAGCGTTGTAATGTAGCTATTGGCGATGAATTGTAACATTTATCCCAGATGATTTCTTCCTTGAAGTGATAGCCCATTTCCGCGAGTCTCGTGTTCCAGCGATAAAAGGATGTTCCCCGTCCGAACAGGATAATCCAGCCGTCCGGCTTCAGTACCCGGTCGGCTTCTGCGAAGAACGCCTCTTCATCGAAATCCCGGTCGAAATCCTCGACAAGGTATTTATACGGAGGGTCGGTGAGTATCACGTCAATTGAAGCGTCCGGGATTCGTTTCATTCCCTCAATGCAGTCCTCGTTGAAAATCTGATTCAGTTCCATTTTTGCAAAAGTTTCTGCAAAAATACCGTGGGGGGGGAGACCTAAAAGGACAACGAAAAAGGCGACATCTCGTCAGAGGTGTCGCCCGTGGCCACAACCCACGAGTGGCCGGTGTTAAATAATTGAAGTCAATGACTTTTGTGGGTTAAAGCTGTCGGATGAAGTACCAGAACTGGAATTGTTAAATCAAACGAATCTGACAGCCGTAAGATTCTTCGCGAACTTTTCCACGCCGCTCTGAATTTTCTGAACGGTCTTCGGAGATGGTTTGCTCCTGCCATGAAGATAGTGCCCGAGCTGAGTCTGACTTACGCCTGTAATCCGTTCGAGTCCGGCAAGGCTGAAAGCCCTACAATACTCTTCGAGGAAACTTGCCGTATCAAAATAGAACTCAAATTCGGCTTCCGTGAAATGCTCGCCGTTTTCCGCAAACAAGTCTTTCATCGCCTCGTAGGAATCCTTGAAGTCGGCGATTGCTTCCTGTACGGTCTTGCCTTCTCCGATAATCCCATATTCGAGATTCTTTGAGCCCTCGGCAATATAGGCGGAGAATCCATAGGAAGACTTTTCAACGATAACCTTTACCTTTACCATAACCTTTCGTTTTATTTTAATTGGGGGTTAAAGTTTAACCCCCGAATCACTTTCAATACTTTTCTTTGTCCCGATAGGAGCTTCTTGCGAGCCGTGGTGGCTTGTCTTGAATTTCCTGCCCGTTATCGGACTGTACCAGAACGGGTGGTCGCCGTTTCCGACGGGGTAACACCCTGCTGCTCTCAGTTTTCTGTGGATTTCATTGTACTTTATATCGTTTTTATTTAACATTACAAAGATAGGAATTTTCCTATTACTTACCAAATTTTTCGACAATTATTTTCATCTTTTTTGTAATTTCGTCCACAAGATAAGTCAATGAGTATGAAAACAATGAACTACAAAGGATATACAGGTAGCATCGAAACGGACGAGAATGACAAATGCCTGTTCGGACAGGTTCTGGGGCTTCCGGACGATACGGCAATAACATACGAGGGGCGCAGCGCCGATGAGTTGAGAAAAGATTTCGAGGGTGCAGTCGATGATTATCTTGCCCACTGCGCGGCAAACGGGATACAGCCGCGAAAATCAAAATAAAAAGCCCCCGGATTGTGACATGAACCCCGAAAGTTAGACAAAAAACTTTCGGGGTTTAGTTATGTCGAA
>ERZ1026772.284-NODE-284-length-39415-cov-9.098806_pt1 | contig 39415 bp, 55 predicted proteins | sample MGYA00380124_ERZ1026772 | MGnify/ENA primary metagenome ERZ1026772 (study PRJEB33269, sample SAMEA4719760) | human gut metagenome | biome: human-associated habitat; feature: organic feature; material: feces | place: Cameroon | collected 2013-10 ...
TCGATGTTGCAAGGCGAGATTGAAGATAGTGATTGCTCTAATTATCAATTATTTAGATGTCCCTCTTGGGATGCCTTTTACAGGTCGGTATGTCGGTTAAAGCGTTGGTTATTAACCTTTTATAGGGGTGAAAGAATAATTCGGAATGTACGAAATACGCTCAATTCCGACCGTTTCTACTCCAAAATACGCAACAAAAAGACGATTTCTAAAGAAAAATATACCAAAACAATATAAAAATATTATTTTTATTAGAATATATTTGTGATTGTAATATAAAAGTATTATCTTTGCACACAAATAATACAAAAATATAATAATTATGAATATAGTACTTGATGTGCTGCGTTATCTCAACGAGCATGACATCACTCTTGTTAAAGCTGCCGAAGCCACTGGTGTGGCGCAGCAGAATATAAAGAAAAGTATAGGAAACAATCCTAAGACAAGCACCCTGCTTGCCTTGGCAAAAGGCTTGGGCGTTGACCCTCGCGAATTCTTCTATGATTTGGACGAAAAAAAGGAGGAAGAAAATAATGACGTGCAAGAAAATGTTGAAGAGACCGTCCTCTTAGAAGCCCCCGACGTTACCGAAGATGAAACGGAGAAGCAAAACGACGTTGAAGACTCTAAACAATCAGATTACGCTGAGGAAGCAAGCAGTACAGAAAAAGAACAGTCAGCAGGTATTGAGGAAAAAGACAAAGCGGCGACCGACAATATCATTAACACCACCACCTTCTGCCCTCATTGTGGCGCAAAAGTTCGTGTCGGTGTGGTGCTCCTACCCGAAGAATAAAAATCCCACGGCAAGCCGTGTGCCTACCGTGGGAAATGTTAAAGCCTTCTCGCGCTTAGCGGCCTTTAAGGCTCCATCTCACCTCCAGGCTTCTGACCGCCGCCGCCACCTTCAGTGGTGGAGCCGCCGGGCTTCACGCCACCCGTGAGGTCGTTGCCGGCGAGCATGACCTTGAGGTCGTCGGTGACGAGGGAGCGCATGAAGCTGTAGGGGTTGCCGATCTTGTGCTGCGCCTTGTACGCCTTCATCACGGCGAGGTAAGCCTCCGAAACCTACGAAAGTATTAACGTATTAAAATATAAAATTATGAAGAAAATCTTTAGAATGACAATGCTGTTGGCGATGATGGCGGCGTGTGTAAGCATGGGCAGTTGCAGCAGCGACGATGAGGAACCGGAATATGTGCCGGTAGAGTCGGCTTTTTCGACACTCCTAAAGAAAAAGCCCGTACATCAGTTGTCTTATCAGAGCAACTACGGCAAAGGCTTTTTCTCTCTTTGGAGCAACCCCTTGTCGGACAAGACTTATTACAAATCCGACTACTACGTTGTCAGCTTTTCGGTAAATAACGCTCCTTCAAACGGCATGTATAACGGCCGTTACGAGGTGTCACAGGTAGACGGAAGCGTGTGGGGATGGGAAAAGCAATGGGATCCCGAATACAAAAAGCACGAACTAAGTACATGGGAAAACAAACAGCCTGTTAAAGGCGCATGGGTGGAAATAAAAACTCTTGACAAAGGCGACGAATACGGCAAGAAGATGTTCAAGATAACGCTACATGTGGATGAAATGACGGAAAAAAACGGCGATTATGCCCGTAATATCAACATCTCATTCACAGGACGCGATGTAGGCCCTATGCTGATAAATTAAAACATTCATAATAATCAGTAAAATTCGATGTAAAAGTTATTTACTCAACTGATAGGTTTTTAACATCGGATTTGACGACCTGGCGGATTTTCCTTTAACTGAGTTTTTGCTTTAAACTACGAACAATAGCCCATGGCAGGATGTAAAACGCCGTTGAGAGGGAAAATATTTGCAGGAACAACAAAATATTAGTATCTTTGCAAACAAAACATGGTCAACCATGATCATAATCCAAAGTAAAGTATTAAAATGTTGCCCGTCACCTGTGAAGGTGGCGGGTTTTTTGTTTACCGTCAACACTCCATCCACCGTTTTGCCTCCCATTCGCGCCGCGTCACAAGTCCGCTCAGCACCCTGCCGCCAGCATAGACCCATTTTCTCAGCTCTTTACACACCCTCTCGTCAGGAGCACCGCTTTGAATGAGCTTCAGCAGCGTACTTGAACGCAGGTTGCCGAGGCCGAGGTTAAAGGCGAAGTCGACGATCGCATCGAACTTGCCCTGTGTGTTGACGTTATGGATGGCGTTGACAAAGTTTTCAACGGGCTGCAAATCATCTCGCAGCCATGCTTCTGCTCTTGCTTCCGTACATGTGGTCAGACGTGTCACGCCGCGTGTGTGGCCGTAGCCACAAGTGTAGCGCCCTGCTGGGCAGCGGTAGGCTTTTGCCCTATAGCCCTCTGCCTGCTTGATATGGTTTATAAGTTTCTCGCTTGCTTTCATGTTGTTTGCTTGAAAATTAACGTTTTAAATTATGGTTATACATCAATCAGCATCACCGTCCAATAGGTGAGAAACACGTCGGCCATTCCTGCCACCTCAAGCCAATACCATGGCTTAAGGTCTCTTCCGTCGTCCCGTCTCCCTGCCCATGCCATGGCAGCAATGAAGACAAGAAACACAACGAGCGTCACCTGCCAGAAGGCCGTCAGGCACCAGCCTATGTACCCCGTCGCGGCCGTAAATGCAGCGAGAACATGTGCGCCATGTTGCTCCTCGCTAAGATAGCGTGGCACAAGTCCCACCATGCTCATGCCGCAGCAGCCGACAAGCGTCATGGGCTGCACGCCCTTCTCCGTATCGAGCATGCACACCATCATAAGGAATGCCGACACGATCATCACAACCGAGAAGATCCACCCCCTCTTGTGCTCCGTCGTTCCGCCCAGCACCGTGCTGTCAGTCGTGTGCTGAAGCTGATAATACACACCGCTCACCATATCGGGCACACCGAAGCGCAGCGCCGTGAGCAACAGGAAACCTCCCAACAACAGGAAGGCCCAAATACTTAATACTATCATCATATATCTCTTTTTTTTTAATTTTTCTTTATATTGGGAAGTTATTGGAAGTTAAGAGGAAGTTAATTCGCTTCACGAATGAAGTGAACAGACAATAGTTTTAAAGCTCAAGCGAAAAAGCATTTGTCCGTTATCTTCTCGCGCAAAGCGCGTTACCTTCTCACTAACTCCCGTTACCTCCCTTTCTCCAAATATACAAAATTTTCTTCACACGGCAAAGCCCCGTCGGGTGCAAATTACCATCCCGACAAGGCCATGCCGTCCGTTTCCTCTCACAGCAGACCGAAAGCCCAATACCTCAGCCCCATGCCTACGCCCACAGCCAAGCTACCGCGCACAAGGTCTCCGCGGTTCCACGTCCCGTTATAATAATGGCACCTGTCGTTGTCCTCCTTCACGATAAGGGCCAGCAGACCGAAGCCGCCGCCAAACGCGAAAGCGATGGTCATATACACCAGCATACCTAAAAGGTTTCTCTTTGTTGTCTTCTTCATAACCGTCAGATTTTTAAAGTTATTAACACAATTTTAAACGTTATTGTTACGATTTTTAGGTTCTGTTGACACAAAATCGGTCTAAACCGTCATCGTCAGCTTCGCAGGATAGCCCTTCGTGTAGTCGTAGCTCAGCACCTCCCCGATGTCCGTCAGCTCGCCCACAGCCTTCTTGTGTGCCGCCGTAACGTTATAGCAGTCCTTAGCGTAAGCCTCAATATGGCTTATGATGTTCTGTACCTGCTCAATGCTCAAGTTATAGCATTTATTGCCAAGCCACAGCGTCGTGTCCGTGCGGCCGATACGCTGCAAACGCTCGTTGCCCTGGTATACACGGTCGCGAAGTTCAAAGTCCAGCCACACCTCGGCTCCGTTCAGCATAAATCCGTTCACGGCAGACGAGGTGTCGTAGGCCTCGATTTTCTTCAGGACCTCCTCACGCGCCGCAGCCACCGGGTCATGTTGCTTCGTCAGGTCAAGCCATGTCGCGTCATAGACATAGACTGTAACCTCCGTCTTCTCACCGTCGGGAGTCTCCTGTTCCCGCTTTTCCTCTTTCTCGTTAAGCAGCACCAGCGCCTGTCTGCCGCCCTTGCAAATCGTCAGCTTCGACTGACGCTCCATAAATTCAAATCTCATCATGCAAAAAAATAATAAATAATAAATAATAAATAATAAATGTCTAAATTCCCAGCTCCGCGCATATCAGCTCACAAGCCTCCTGCTTCGTGGTGTGATATTCGTCAAAGAACACCTTTGTGCCGTCGTGCTTCACATGCAGCCGTTGGTGCAGCTCTGCCTTGCCATTGTCTACAAGACGGAAGAACTCCACCACCTCCTCGCTGCCCTCTGTCGAGTGACACAGCCGCTTCTGGCCGTTCAGCAGGTGTATGTAAGTCAACCTCACCATGTAGCCCTCCTTGCCCTCTTTGGCTTTCGCCTCCGACGGCTCGATGCTAAACTCCACAGGCACCACCACGCTGCCGTCGGCCAGGTCACGCAGCTTCACCTTGTCGCCTCTCTGTGTCGTCACGGTCATGCCGTGCTTGTTCACAAGTTTCATATAGTTGTTCTCTATCATGAGTCTCAACCTCACGCTGTCCGTCTTCAGCAAAATGCCACGGTAGCCAGCATAGTGCTTCTGTCCTGCCGCCTTGCCTCTTATTGCGCGTCGCCGCATCTCGGCCCGCAGATGCACATAACTCTGCTTGTAGTCGTACTTGCAGAAGCGGAACCCGCCGACAACGTGCCGCATCTGGTAGTCGCCCTTCACCTTCAGTACGAAACGCCCTGCATAGAACGACATGAGAAAGCTCATCGCCGCTCTCACCTCCTTCTTCTTGCCACACATCAGACGGTTGTCGCCAAAACCAAACAGCTCAACCTTGTAGCGGCGCAGCACCTCGCGGTCGGCAATGACGAGCACAAACATCGCGAGAAGCTGACTCAGGCATCCACCGATGGGCAGATATTCCATGTGTATGAACAGCCGCACAAGCAGCCACCGCGTGTAAGGACACACCACCACCTTGAACAGCTCGCCCAGCACAATGCGCGTCTGCAAGGTCTCGTAGAAATGCCGGATGTCGGTCTGGCCAGCCCACATGTCGGGGTGCCCCTTCACCCATTGGCGAATCTTGTTGATCATGCAGAACCGTCGGTCTTTGCTCAGCAGCGAACGGCCCTTGATGCCCGAATAGATATTGCGGACCATCATGTTGCGCAGCTTCTTCTCTATGACGAGAAGAGTCAGCGTCTGCACGATGCGGTCATACATCGCCGACACGTCGGCGTTCCTGTCCTTGTCGCCCTTGCCCTTCTTGTGTATCACCTTGCGCTTCGGCGGCTTCGGTGTGTAGGTCATGTCGCGCAGCTCGCGCTCTATCCTGTCACACACCTCCTGCTTCTGTGCCACCCACGCTTCAATCACACTGTCGGGCGCATCTGTGCGGTCCATCGTGCGGTCAAACGCCATCTCAATAATCGTTCTGTTAACAAAGAAACGTCTGAGGTTTTTCAGTTTCCTCTTCCTGTTGGCTGTCTTCAACTCTTCCATAACGTCAGCTTCCTCAACGGTAGCCGACACGTTGCTTTCCGCGTTCCCGCAGCTGTCCCAGAAGGGCAGCTCCGAGCCGTAATCGCATCGTCCATGTCCACCAGTGGCGACATGGCCATCTTTAGTCTTTGAGCTTGCTGCTCCCGATGTGAGAGGTTTCCCTTTATCCGTGTTGACAGCGAACGCCCCAGCGTAGTTGTTGTTGCCATTGCCAGCGTGATTGTTACAGTTCGCAGTACGAGCCGAGACATGGCTGTTGTTCGCATTGCAACCCACCACAGAGCCGTTCTTCTCACCTTCGGTCTTGCATGTGCCGTCCGCGTGTGCGCTGTCATGGCTGGGATAAGCCGCGCTCACGCCTCTCGTCACATGCTCACACACCATGCCGACGTACCCGCGGTCCTTGCCGCGAGGCGCAGAGGCTGTCGCCTCCCCATGCACGTTGTGTCTTTGTTTCTTCATGTTAAAAACTCTTTTTTCTTGATGTCGTCCTTCCGCACCTTCAGTCTGAAAACCGGGGCGGGGAGCGGCTACACTAAGACGTTTCGCCGCTCCGCTTTGGCCGCAAGTCATCGCCTTCTTGCTTGGGCTCTCGCCGCAGCTTGCTAAGACGCAGCTTGCGATTGAGACTATTGTTAATTAATATTGTTTATTACTCTCGATTAAATTATTGCTTTAGGAGGACAGCGAACGCCCCAGCGTAGTTGAGGTTGCCAACGCCAGCGTGACTGTTACAGTACGCAGTACGAGCCGAGACAGGGCTGTTGTGCGCACCGCAACCGACCACAGAGCCGTGGACCTGAGACATGTTCACTCCTCCATTATTTGACGGATATAACCACAAACAGGCACATTCGTGCGAGTGGAGCGAAGATCCTACCGTCTTATAGCAGAATTGCGACATGCTGTAGTCGGAAGACTTTACATAATTCTCACGCATGTCCGTCACGCCATAATCCTTTTTCTTGTTAAGCCCGACGAGCATCGGGGGCGTGCTGCCGTAAGCGCATTGATAGGCGTTCTGGTTGAACACCGTCAACGGCTGCACATCTTCCATGCTCTCCGTGCAACGGTAGTCTACATGCGTAGCACCGTCTATGTTGTGTATGGTGTAATAGGCATAGCTCATCTGGCGGAACTGTCCGATGTAAGGCAGCGTGAAACCGCGATACACGGGTATGCTCGCCTTGAAGATGGCAATAGCCCCGTCAAACGACACCTTCTTGTCTGTGCTCTGGCATCCGTCGGCCAGCTCGGTCTTGACATATCGGTTCACCACGGCGGTCATAACACCGTCCTTCATTCCCTCACAGCGGGGGACATCGCGCACGACAAAGTAGAATTTCAGCACCTCCATGCCCTCGCCTGTATCGAGGTTCACGCTGCCGTCGCTCGCACATACGGCGTTGCCGTTCTCGTCGTAATTGAAGATGTTGGCCTTGCTGCCTATCTTGTCAACAAGTCCTGCCTTGGCGATGGCATCAAGTATGCGTTGGCCTTCAAGCAGCTGCACAGGATTATACAAGGCTGTTGACAAGCCGCTCGCAAGCTGTATGTTCTTGTTCTTGCTTGCGACATAGGCCTGTGAACTCGTATAATGGTTATAGTAGGTCTCGCCTGTAGCAGCAATGATCTTCCAGCCGCTCGCACCGCTTATCGCATCGTCGTTATACAAGTCCGCGTTGAAAGTTGAAGCTGTCACACCTGTGCCAAACATCTTCACGTCGGTATGGTCAACCGAGCCTATCTCCGCAAACATGGTGGTCAGAAGAGCCTCGTAGGTGCCATGGTGCCAGCCCATGTAAGGACGGGCGGTCAGCGGGTCTGAGTTCTTGTTCTGTGCGTTCTGTATGCTACCCACGGCAGAGATGTTTGAAGCGTGTCCCGCGCCCCTGTTTATGTAAGATGCTTTCAGCACAGATGTGTCGGCTGTGCCGTACATTCCGTTCACCGCTGTGTTGTATATACAGTGTGCCTGTGACCTCGCGTCGCCTTCGAGCTTCGCGTTCACAGTCTCGCAAGGTGTCATGCCGAACGCGGGCATCTTCTTCGACTCCACGCCGTACCATTTTGCTACCGTCTTGCCGATGGCAAGGCAGTTCATCTCCCTGCCGTCAATGACCTTCGTCGCGTTGATCACGTTGGCGTTGCGGTTTATGAGCATCACGTCGCCGTCGGTGCCGTCGATCTTCACCTCCTCGCCGTTCTCGCCAAGGGTCAGACGGCCGGGGGCCATGACGTGTGTCACCACGCCGTCCTTCACCGTCGCCAGTTTCCACTCGGCTCCCACCTCGTGCATCAACTGCTTGTCACCAAACGTCATCTCTGCATCAGGACTCGCGTCGCCGTTCATCCTCACCATGCCGACATAGGGGTTGGTGTCAACAAATGTCGCCATCTTCTCTTTCAGCTCAACGGCAAGTGAACGTGTCTCGTTCTCTTTCTGACTCAGGTTGCCCAACTGAGTAGAAATGGAAGCAAACACACCATCGCGCAGCACCTTCATCGTCAGGTCTGCCGTGCCCACCTTGTAGCTCACGGCAACTGTCATGGAGGCGTTGCCTTGGAAATGGCTCATGAAACGGCAATAGCCGTCCTCGGGCAGCTCGGCCTCGGCGTTAAGGCGCACAAGTGGGGCGTAAGAGCCAACGGTGGTCTTATATTGGTAGGGCAGCTCCGTTACCACCGTTCCGCTCTCATCGGTAATGGTCGTGCTCTTCGTGCCATCCTCGCCCTCGGCATAGGCATAGCTGTAGATGTGTGTCTTGCCAAGATAGGTAGCTGTTGCGCTTGCTGTCGTGCCGTCCTCGTTATAGGTATAGGTATAGTCGATGCTTCGTGTCTCCACGCTGCTTATCTTCTCTGCAAAGATGCACACCGTGCCGTCCACGACGTTGGGCTTGAACAGATATTCGTTGCCCTTCTCTGCCGTAAACTCGGCGATGGCCCAGCCCGTCTTTGCTACCTTCACGCCGTCGGCGCTTATGGCCACGTTCTGCTCAGCAGCTGTGAGCACAATGTCGGGACGCGCCGTGTAGTGGCCCAGACTCGCCTTCACTCGATCCATCGAGGCCACAAGCTCTTTCACCTTCTCGCCCTCGCCTATGTTTATAGAGGCTTCATGTCCCTCTCTGTTCGTTATCGTCAGCGTTCCGTCTTCGGCAAGCGTAGCGTTCACGTTGTTCGCTGCCGTCGCGCTCTGCTCTGCCTGGGAAGCAGCCGTCTGTGCAGATCCCGCAGCGTCAATGGCGGCGGTTGTGGCGGTCTTAACAGCGTCAAGGGCATGTGAGGTCTCCTTCACGCGGTTCTTCTCTGCCTTGTCGCGCTGTGTCTCGGCTGCAACACGCCGTGCTTCGGCATCGGCACGCAGCTCCTCGGCGTTCTTACGTTCTGTCTCGGCTGTGCTCCGTGTGCTCTCTGCTTCCGTGCGTTGTGTCTCTGCCGTGGCGCGTCCGTCCTCTGCCTCGCTTCGTGCCGTCTCGGCCTTTGTACGCTCCTTTTCAGCAGCGGTGGCCGTGACATTAAGCTCATTGAAAGCCGTGGTGGTCTTCTCCACCTCCGTAAGGTTCGTCTCCATGCGCTCGTTCATCGCCTCGCCCTTCTCGGCTGCGGCCTGTGCGCGTGCGGCCTGTGTCTTTGCGCTCTCCGCGCTTCCGTTAGCGTTGTTCGCCGCCTCCGTAACCTTGTCAAGAGCGGTGTTCAGCTTTGTGCTGGCTGTGTGGGCTCTCGTTGCCGCCTGCTCAGCTGCAAGGGCTTGTGTGTTGGCGTTGTTGGCGGCTGTTGTGGCGGTCTTTGCCGCACCCTGTGCTGTCTCTGCCGCGTCATAGGCCGCCTGTCCGTCCACCATCACACCCCAATAGTCGGTCTCGCCGTTAGGCTCTTGGCCCGTTGTGCCATCCTGTTTACAATAGTAGGTGCTGTTCTTCCACGTCACAACATCTTTCTTGTTGTACGTCGCCGCGCTGTCATACGCGCCCTTGTTCACATAGGCCACGCGGCCTAAAAGAATAGGTTTTTGCTCCATAGTGTTTATCGTTTAAATCTGTTTATAGTGTTCTTATTTCTCGGTGTCGGGATAAACGTTCGGCATCATCACCAGCTCTCCCTCTTCCGTCAGTTTAAACCGCCCCTCACTGCCGTCTGAAATGACAGCATAGAGGTTCGCGTTATCGTCAACATAGAACGTGGGATAGTCCACCGTGCCGCGAGAAAACTTGTCGGTCTTCTCGTAAGCACCCTTCTCCACGTTCCAAACCATCCAATATCCGTCTTCCGATATGATGTTTGGGTGTTCTGCCGTGCTCTTCGCCCTGTCTGCCTGTGTGTTCGCGTTCTCGGCAGCTGTCGTGGCTGCGCCGATGGCTGCGTCGGCACGTTTCTCGATGTCGCCCATCTTGGTCTCCACTCCCTTCAAGGCCTCCTTGGTGTCGGCAATTGTCTCTTCAACATCCTTTATCAGGTTGCCCAGCTCCACCGCTGGAGCCAGCACCACGAGGGCTGTGTCCATCTCCACGCTGTCCTCGCCCTCCTGCGGCTCAAACGCCGTGTCGCCTGCCGCGTTGTTGTCAACGAGCTGAAACTGCTCATACTCATTGCTTCGCCAATCATTGCCGAACAACTTGCCCTTCACCTCAAGAGCATACGTCCCCACGGCCACCTTGTCGCCCTCCACACGCGCAAGCAGCACATTGTCCTCGCTCACGTCGATGGTGTAGCTCAGGGCTATGCGTCTGTATTGGTTCACGATGTTCACCTTGATGTCCGTACACCCGGGCAGAGGAAACGCCACCTTCGCGCCGTCAACAATCTTCATGACAGGCACACGCAACTTAAAATCGTTGCCCCTAACTATCCTTTTCATAAACTCATAACAAAAAAATAATAAATAATAAATAATAAATAATTAAATAATCATCTAAGAAATTGCTCCCTTGCCAATAACCTCGCCGTTAAGCTTCAGCTGACAGCCCCTTGCGCCGCTCGGCTTCGCAATCACCGACCCGTCGCTACCTGTCGTAGGCATGGTTTCGCCAATAGCGTTTATCTCAAACTCGGCCTGCATCAGCTTACCGGGCATGAGCGTCATGACCTTGCCTTGACCCACCTCTGTCATGGGGAAGCTGCTGTCCTTGAAGCTCGCTGTGAGCGTCTGCGTGAAGCCGTCGATAACGAGCTGCAACTTGCTCTGATAAATCTTCGCGCTCTCAGACCCAAAGTTCTGAAGCGTCACAGAACCGCTGTAGCTAATTATGTAGCTTGGCCTGCCCCCAAGACTCGCCGTTGAGACGCTATATCCCACGTTACATGCTACCATCTGCACACCCACGCTGCCCGTCGTCTGTCCGCCGCTCGGCCCGATTGCGTAACACACCACGCCCGCCGCGTTGGTAAACTGCAAGTATGGCAGACCGTCTATCAGTCCGAAGAAGGCCGTCGCACCGCTCAGTCCGCTTAACGCCGTGAACGCGCCGTCCTTTATGATAGCAGTCAACAGCCCGTCCTTCGACACGCTCTTCAACGAACGTGCTTCAAGATTGCCGTCCTCGTCCACGTCAAAGCTCTTCTCACCGTGATTGTTCCTGAGCGTAAACTTGTCTGCCGTCATGTCTATCGCCCCGTTGGTTATGTCTATGCCTGTAGCCAGCAGCGCACGCGACGACACATCAGCATAAGAGGCAGCCGTCCAACCGTTATAGGTGTCGCTCTCATCAAGCATCAGCTTGCAGCAGCGGCCCACGCCGTTCTTTCTTATGGCAAGTTCCACTCTCACGTTGTTACAGCTCGCTGCCGTTTCGCCTGTCTTGAATTTAGTCTTATACAGTTTCCATTCATGCGTCTCGTTTGCCGATGCAAGAGCAATATAGCAAAGAGCGTCGTTCGCACCTTCTTGTCGCATGCTGAGATACATATTATCGTCCAGACCGCCGTCGGCTCTCGCCCACACGCTCGCCGTATAGTAGGTTTTTGGCTTCAGAACCACCCCTTTCCACATAAGACCGCTCCATGTTGTCGTTGTAGACCCTGTCTGATTTACAACCATCGCTCCTGTGCCTTCAAGTCCACCTAAAGGCAGTATGGTGCAAGGGAACGTATCGGGTCGCTGCTGTGTCACGTCTGCTGCTACGTTAAACGCCGTACCCGGCAACAGGTTAAGCCTGCCCACCGTCTCCTGCGCTACCTTAGCCGAGATGTTCTTTGTCGTCTGCTCGATCTTGGATGTATATTTCGTCAGCACGTTGGGATTCTCACTCTGCAAGTCCTGCTGAAACTCGCCAAACTCGCTCTTCAGACCATTCACCAAGGTTTCGACACCGCCCCACACCTTGCTCATGTCAACGTTCACGGCGATGGTATGACTAAGGGTCGTGCTTCCAATATTGATGGCCACTGTCACAGAGCCTGTCGTGAAGGGATAGGTCACGCCATCTGCCGTATAGGTTGACATGCGCGTCACCTTAACCAGACCCGAGCCGCCCACCGTCGGCCCTGTTGCCGTACAGTTTTCTGAGCTCGCAACCGTTATCCTGCACCTCGCCGTGATGTCAAGGTTGCCTTTCAGCACCTTCACCGTAGACGTGTTGTTCTTCGTCGTGTCGGCAGAAAACGCCGTGTCAGATACCTTATTTATGCCGAGCGTGATAACCGACGGCGTGGCTGTAACGGTGTAGCCGTTCGCTCCGTCCACGCCGTCTGTTCCGTCCACACCATCCTTGCCGGGGTCTCCCTTGTCACCGGGCTCGCCTTTATCGCCCTGCTCGCCCTTGTCTCCTTTCTCGCCGGGGTCTCCCTTGTCTCCTTTATCTCCCTTCTCGCCGGGGTCGCCCTTCTCGCCGGGCACACCACCCGACAGCTCCTTACGCCACACCGTGCTTGTGTCCGTAGGCTCCTCAGTCGTACTGCCATCTTCCGCCACGATACAAGTCCATATCGCGTTGTTATGGCTCACTTGGTCATAATAGTAGTAGGTCTCGCCCTGCTTCCACGCTCCGCGGAAGTTGACAAGCGTAATCGGCGCACCGCTCGCGCTGATCCATTTGAATCTTGCGCTGAGGAACACCACCTCCTCGGGAGAGAGAATAAAGACCGTGTTGCTATATTTGTTGTTTGACGCGCTGTGCTTGTAGTCAACGATGCCTTGCAACGAAATGATGTTAGGCACGCTGCCCTCACTACCCGTTGTCTGAAGCATCATGATGTTCGTTCGCGAAGCGTCGTTATTCATGGCCCTTGGGTCGTCCTCAGCAAACTGCCTGTGACCGTCAAGAACGATAACATCGCCAGCCGCTGGCACATCGTTCGTCTGTCTGTCTTCGCAGTCGGTAGCCGAGAGCACTACCCACGCAAATTTCTTTCCGTTGTAGAGGTCGTTGCCGTCAGCATCCGTAATCGTCTCGTTCGTGCTGCTCACGCCCGTTACAAGTCGCCAGTAGTTGCGGTTGCCCACACCCTCATGGCTGCCCGAAGCAATATCAAAGGTTTGACACCGCGCCTGGTCATACATTTTCCAGCCGTTCTGTGTCGCCGTTGTGCCGTCATCCGCGAGAATGTAGCAACGCCAGCCCACAAGCTGTCCGTCCTGCATCTCCTCCTTCACATGCGCAATCTTGCTCGAAGCGCCGCTAAGATAAACGTTGCCGCCCACGCTGCTCAGCCTCCGTATCTCCAGCTCATTGAAGATAGCCTTGCCCCACACCAGCAGGTCGGTCACGCTGAGCGTAAACTTGCCGTTCACGCCCTTCGTAAAGCCAAAGCCTCGTTGCAGCAGCGCATCAAAGTCCTTGCTCTGCAACGCCTTCAGCACCACGTCACCGAGCAGAGCGTCGCCGCTCCCTCCGTCAACATGGGGCGTGATCGTCTTGTCGCTCCCCGTACCGAAGAACGTATCGCCCTGTAGTCGTGCGTCGCCACGCACAGTCATCTCGCCGTCAGACGTGAGAGACCCTACCTTCAGAGCGTGAGGCGTGCTGTCGTCGTGGGTCTTTGACAGCGCATTGTCGTCAACATACTTAGGCGTTGCGATATGGTCTTCCGCCGTTACAGACGTTGCGCTGTTGGCAACACCAACGACGCTACCCTGATTCTCGAACGTTATGCTACCTCCCGACACGACGGTAAGAGCTTTGACGAAGATCTGTCTGAATTTAGTGCCGATCTTCATCGTGAGGTCCTTGAGGAACGTCACGGTCTGATCAACGGTGCTGTACTGATACCAAACGGTGTCAACCAGTCCTGCCGATATTGCCTCGTCTGAAGCAAGGTAGCCAGTGGCCACCGTCTTGCCGCCGTCCCATTCGCGAGCCGTTGTTCCGTTGTCGCCCGATGATGTGATTTTGGCCTGTAGGTAGATATAGTATTTGTCTTCAGAGCCAATCTGTCCTCCATCGGCGTTCTTGCCATAGAGGTCAATAAGCTCAGAAGGGAATACGACAAGAGCAGAGTCGTTGGAGTCCAGATTGCGCGGAATGGCCACATAGACATATTTCTCGCTGTTCGAATTAAACATTGTAGGCACAGCACGCAGGGGCCAGCGTCGGTAGTTATGACCGTTGTCATAAGAAACTATGCCTTTTATATACACGAGAACCTGAGCTCCTGTTGCACAAGAAGCCTGAATGAAATTAGGTATGCCGAGGGCGTTCAGCTCTATATATAAAGCCGACGGAGAGATCCAGTAGTCCTGGGTTCTCGCCTGCGTCATCGTGTAAGTCGGGCTTTCATTGTTGTCTTGTGCCATGTCCTGTGTTATTATAGTTTTCTGTAATGGTTGATTTTTTTATTTCTATTACAAAGATAAAAAAAACGTCAGGACTGGTTAGGACAACGATACGTCGGAAAACAAAAGCAACCTCGGGACAGCAGCGTGCCCGAGGTTGCAAACAAATAACAAATAATAAATAATAACTAATAAATAATAAATCAATATAGAGGACTGCCGTCAATGTCCATCTTGACCGTGAACTCGACAGCATAATATTTTCCCTGCGTGTCGTTTTTCATTTCATATTCGTCGTCAATGCTCAGACGGCACGGCACAAAGAGAGAGCCACACAGCAGCCACACATGGTTAGACATTAAAAACTCGTGAAGATACCACGAAAGCCATTCCTCATTTAAAGGATCGGTGGAAAAGCGCCATACCTCCTTGTCAGAGATCTTTCTTACCGTTGCGCGGGAGAACACGTTGAAGGTCTCCGGCATGGTCTTAATATAATCGGTTGCCTTGTGAGTGAAGGTCTTGCCGCTCACCTGGGGGACACTGATGCTCTCCACCACACCGAAAGAGTTGACGAAACGGAATGTTGCGCGGTTCTGTGCTTCGGTGGCGGGAAGGGCATAGAGCTGTTGGTCGCCGACGGTCTGCAAGCCTTCCTTGGTAATGTCAACATAGGAGGGGGTGGGTGCAACAAGGTCGGCACTTTTAGGAATGAGTTGTCCCTCGGCGTAAGAAGCCGAATAGACAAAACGGTCGCCTACACACACCAACTGAGGTAGCGACTGGGGCTTTCGTGACAATCGGGTAACAGGCAAGGTGGTGCCCGATGCAGTCAAGCGTTCGCGGTCGGAAAAGGAGCCAAACAGAGTGTTCATGTACTGATCTTCAGCTGGGTACCACAACACATCCGTTGTTTTCAGTTCTCCGTCATACATATACTCGTCATGGGCCTTGACGTTAAACTTAACCAAAGGGTAGCTCGCCGTCGGGTTTGCCGTATAGGTATAGGCATCATGAAACGAGCGAAGAGCCGACGACACGTCTATCTGTACCGAAGCTCCGTTCTCGGCAAGAACGGGCTTCGACAGGGATATAGTCTCCATATCGCCGCCACTCATGCCACACACTACATCAAGGATGACGCGATGAAACGACGGCGGCGTGCCGTAGATGCGCCGCGGCTGCACGTTAAACACAATAGGGTTGCCGTTAAGGATAGATCCGGAAGCGAGAGATATTGATGTTGCCATAATTTATCTTGTTGTTTTGTTGGTGATCATTGCTGCTTGCATATAATATATATAAGGAGATACGAGGATCAGAACGCATAGACCTCCATTTCCACCTCGCCCATGCCGTCGGTACCGGTTATCGTGGTGTTGACCTTGTTGACAAGACACTTGCGCCCTCCGATGTTCCACCACTCTTTCCAGTGGTTGGGAATGTCGGCTATCTGCGCAACCGTAGCGAGGCAGCGCACATAAAATTTCTTGCGGTTAAGCAGGAAATAGACGTTATCAACCAGGAACGTGTCTATCCATCCGCGGTTCTTGACCGAAGGTGTGCTGACCACAAGCGGACTGGCCGCCCAATCGGGCTGCACCCATGCGCGTGGAGTGAGAGAGAAATGCTCTTCGGTATCAACGCTGTTATAGGCGTAAGAATTGCCGTAGTTGTCAATTGAGTCGGACGTAACAGCGTAGTTGCCCACCGTTGTGCGCCATTTCGAGTTGCCGAAGCCGTCATAATCGTAATCGTAGGTCTCACGGCTTGATCCGTCTCCACCTCCACGCATGATGGCGACAGTAAGACCCCAATCATACGACTGCAAGGGCGAGTTTCCGTCATCGGTCTTCGAGGGGTCATAACTCTCACGCAGCGACAGCACCTCGGTGACGTAGAAGTCGGCAACGGTAGAGGAGAGCGGGTTCTTGATATACTGCTCCACAAACTCATGTTCCATGTCGGTATCTATGAACGGCACCATTACACACTCGGCTTTATTGCTGTTCACCTCGGTGGCCATATAGCCGTCAATGTTGCTACCCTCAGACGGCTGCACATCCCCGTCGGTATAGAAGAAGCGGTCGAAGCTCGCCGAGAAAGCTTTACGGTAGTTGGTATCTACGAGAGGCACGGGCACAAAGTCGGATTTATACTCATGCACATAGTCTTCATTGGCATCAGAACAGTCGCCAAACTCAACACCCTTGTATGCAGCTACGCGAAACAACCGCGGGCGCATGTCGTTGGTGTTGGTAAACTGAGAGTCTATCTTCACGCGATAACTGTTGCCTGTCTGCAAGTCCACGAATACATTCATCTGTCCATTGTAGACCGTATGAATGATCTCCTTGTAGGTGAGCGACGTTACCGTACGGTCCTTCGGGTATTCAATATAGTCGTAGTCGGTCGCATAGTCCTTGATGTTGTCCGTTATATTCTTCTTCTGTTCCTTGCTCTCGCTCTCGGCTGAATAGCCCACGCGCACACCCGTGATCTTCTCCGTCATCGGCACCATTGACAGAATTTCGGCGTTGAAAGGCCGTGGCTTGTCGTTCTGCTTGCGGAAAACATCGCGTATGAGGTAAGCCGTGACGTGCTTGCGCTCATAGTCGTAATAAAACTTTATACCAAACTGCTGCTCCAGCGAGTCGATGACCGACTGCACGTCCTCGTCAGGGAAATTTCTCTCGTTGGCATACATGTTGACCACGCTCGCGTTCATCTCGGCTCCCGTTATGGAGCTCCTCGATGTAATGCTCGCCACGCCGTCCTGTCCCACGATGGCTGTTTTCTTGCTGTCCTCCTTCATTTTTACGATCTCGGCTTTCTTGAACACCTTGTCGGGGAAGCGGTTGTCAATGTCATCGACAAAGCGGAACATGACAGGATAGTAGACAATCTGCTGCAAAGTTTTGTCTTTCGGGTTTTCCAGTTTCAGCTTGCCACCACAACCGCGCGAGTCGAGCCAATCGTTCACGCTGTTAAACAGATTTTTCAGCGCATCCTTGCCCGATGAGCAGGTTTTGCGGAAACAGCCATACTTTATGTCTCCCGCCTTCTTCTTGCCTGCCAACACCTCGGGATCGTTCTCCTTATAGGTGTCACCAAAGTGTAGCGGCTTGGTGTCGTAGGCACACTTGGTCGTGAAGAAGCAGAGGCGTTTGAAGTCGCCGACAGCCGTGAGAGCCGAGTTGTCAAACGTCACGCCGAGATGATCGAAAAGACAGTCAAGAAAGAACAGCACATAGAAACAGATGCCCGACTGGGGACGGTCGGCATCGAGTGCCCAGATAGGACCGCAATCTTCAAACATCTCCTTGCCGTCATCCTCCTTGAGATATTCAACGAGCGAGTCGGATGTAGTGCCGTCGTCGTTGATGTCGTGGTGGCCGTAGCACACGCGGGCATTGCAGAACGGTTTTACGGGATAGGGATCGCTGACGTTGATATACGACTGCTCCACCTCCGGCATGGTCACTTTGGTGCCATCAGTGTAGACTCGATCCTCTTTCTTGTAAGCCAGAAACGACGGGGTTTCATGACACTTTCCGGGGAAAGAGAAGCCGAGGGCCTGGGGGGAGAACGTGCCCGACGTTCTGTAGCTGCCCACCGAACCAATCTTCTTGTCGCCCTTCTTGCCTTCATATTGCACCACCACGTCGGTGGTGTAGCTCACGTTCACGTTTACCTCGTCAATCTTCTCGCCTATAAGTAGGCTGTCATGATATTTTGCAGGAATGGGGACCTCGTTACATTTCAAGTTGCTTATAAGATCAGCAAACGACTGCACGCTTGCATCGACGCTCAGGGACAGGGCGTCATCTACACGTTCGTCTTCCTGAATGACAGCAGGACCAAACGCGAGAGGCACACCGTCGGCAAGAATCTGTATGGGCATGTGCTCGTAGCTCATAGGGCGCACGGCCGAGTTGACATCATCAATGTTTTTCAAGACGTGCCTGTTGCCATCTACAGGCAACGCCACGGGATAGGAAAACATCTCCACATCGTTGAATAGCGGATTGCTCAGTTCGAGCTGAACCGAGCAGTCTTCGCTGACGGTAAGGGGAGTGTTCTTAGCAAGTATAGTCAGTTTACTGTTCATTGTTTCTGTTTTTATATGTATTGTTTCGTGTTGCTGTCTTCATGCGCGTCACACCACGATGTGGGCGTTGCCATATAGCGTAATGTTACGGTCGGTCTTGCTAAACACCTTTGTGTCGCCGAAGGCCGATATTGTGCGATAGCCCTCGGCGTGTACCTCGCCCCCATGTGCCTCACAGGACGTGCCGTCATGGAGCCATGCCTTTGTTGCCGAAAACCAAAGACGGGAGAAGCCGTAGGCTATGACGTGACCCTTGCCGATATGTCCGTAAGCGTGTTGTCTCAAAATAATGCGGGCATCGTCGCTCTTTTCGCTATAGACCTGACTGTGACCCCACGCCCAGACGTTGGCTGCACCCAAGACATAACACCGGGCGTGGTCATGAATCTCAACAACATCATCGCAGTCGGTCACGATAACAAGGATGTTCTCATGGGCCACCTTGGGACATTCGTTAACATAGATGCCTGCTGTGTTCATCTCTTCCTTTAGCGAAGGATATAAGGACGGAAGCTTTTCATTAATAATGTCGGCATATTTGCTTTCAACCACATCCTCCCAGTTGGCTCGCCACACAGCCATGAGCTGACTGATGTTTTCGGCGGCGAGCATGGCACGATAGCCTTCGGCGCAAGCCTTGCGCTCATGACAGGCTTCTGTGCAGAGAGCTTTTAGCGTTTCAAAAGGATTTTTCATCGTGTTCTCGTTTTTTCTATTGAATTCTTCACTCTTCGTTCTTCACTCTCCACTTCTTCTTTTACTTTAAGAAGAATTGCCTCGTAGCCCTTCAGTTCGTCTTCGGTCACGATGTCGGCGTAGTTCTTGCGGAGTTTTTCTATGCGGTCGGTAAGGCCCCTTACGCGGGCTTTGGTCGATGGCTTGTCCTTGCGCATGATGTACTTGATGAGAGCGTCGGCTTCGGCTTTGTGCTTGGCTGCTGCGTCGCGGGCGGCTTTCACCTCGGGGCGGTCGTTGGCTATCTTGTCGGCTACCGACTGGGCGAAGAGAGGGTCACGGGCGAGCGCCTTGTCATAGAAGGGACGGAACTGGGCGCGCAGGTTCTGCGGTGGGACGTTGCACGCTTTTTCTATTCGGGCGATGTATTCGGGGTCGCCGGTGCGTGGGGATAGACGAAGGTATGCCTCGCCAATTTCGCGGTCAACGTTGATGTAGATGCGAGGCAGAATTTCGCTTTCTATCTTTACGGCACGGGTGGCGAGAAGGGCAATCTCTTCTTCGGTGTAGATAGGTCGGCCAGCCTTCTCATTGGCTTCGGCCATGGTCTTGGCTTGCTCTGCCTTTGCTGCCATCTCGTTGCGCAAAGAGCGCACGGTGTTGACTTGTTCTTGCAGACGTTCGGAGAGGAACGGTCGGAGCTGCATGAGGTTGGGCATGGTGGACGCAATGGTCTCGCCGTTGGGGTTGGCCACGATGCCGCCGTAGGTGAGAGGCTGCAAGGTGAGGTCGGGCTTTAGGTCGGGGAAGAGCGAGCGACGCGCTTCCTCAAGAGCCTTCTCCTTCTGCTGCTCGGCATAGAGTGCCTGTTCCTCACGGGTGGGGCGACCGACGTGACGCTTTATCTCTTGGCGAGAGGTCTGCATGGTTTGCAGATAGGTGAGGAGCTGACGCACACGACGATGGTAGTCGCGGAAACGGCGGCTCTCCTTTACGAACGACGTTGCCCGTGGATTCTGCTCAAGAAGAGTAAGACCACGCTCGAAGGCTTCACGCTGGTCGGAGGTGAGCATACGGGCGGAGATGGCAGGGGTTAGGATGCGGATTATTTCTTCCATAGTTATTTTTTGTTTTGCCGACGAATAACTTTAATACAGCAATGGCGACACGAATATTTTGCTGTCTGGCTGATTGTTCTCGTAGCCTTTGCTTGTTGAGTCGGTGGTGTTGGTTGAGGACCGGGTGTCGGGCGAGGGTTGGGGCTGCTCGGTGCGCTCCTTGATTATTTTAAGAATTGACGCTTGTAGATGCACTATATCATTGTGAGCCGTCATGCGTCGTTGCTTGTCGAACGACAATACGGATGTGCGCTCTATGATGTAGGCAGCCGTTAGCTTGCGTATCTTATTAAATAAGACATCATCCTTGTTTTCGTTCTCAATCATTTCTTTGAGAATATCCTGTCCTACCATTTCGGCAATATATTCCTCCTGAATAAACCGGATGTCTGGCAAAAGACAAATAAACTTATAGCGATTGTCCATGTGATAGAGATAAGGGTATAGACTTTCGCAAGATGAAAAGATAAGACCGTGACAATGATAGTAGAAATTTGAATGTTTCCATAGCCCGACTATTTCTTTCATGTCGGCATTGTCTGTGTCGGCTTTAGCCCATGTCTCAAGGGTGTTAAGCAGAATGTTTATATCACGCATCAAATCGTTCTTGTAGCTCTGTACACTGTCAGCAATCTGCTTTTCGGAAGCGGCGGCAAAATCGCTGCTCAAAGCTACATTCACACCCATGCCGTTGACAGACAAGGATTGTTTAGGCAGGTTACGCGCCTCGGTATCGGCTGCTACGATACGCTGTGAACACAAGAGCAATACTTTCCATGGTTCTGTGCTGTAGGTTCCGCTGGTTATATCCATATAGAAGTCATCAGGAGATATGGAATTGTAATACCCACAAAGGCGATCATATAAATCTTTACCTAACTTGTCTTTTAACACGTCTTTTTCGCTACTGTCAAGCTGCGCTTGAAGCGATGTAATATCGTCAAACGAGCAACTGGGGACATAAAAGCGAAGTTCTTTTAATGTTGAAATTATCATACGCTATGAGAATTTTGAGTTTTGAATTTTAAATTGTCGCTGTTGGCGATTAGGAATTATCCTTTTTTGAGTTGTCAGAACAGCGTGAGCTGCGCTTGCTCCTGCTTAATGCGCTTGCAAGCCTTGTCGTAATACTCCTTGTTGAGTTCAAAGCCGATGAAGTTGCGCTTCTCGCGGATGGCTGCAATTGCAGTGGTGCCGCTTCCCATACAGTTGTCTAATATGGTGTCGCCCTCGTTGGAGTAGGTGCGAATGAGGTACTGAATAAGAGCTACGGGCTTTTGAGTGGGGCGGAAGGTGTCAGCTGAATGTTCCTTATCGAAGCAGATAATGCTCTTTGGAAATTTTTCATCTGATACGATAGTAGGCACTTCTTTATGGTCGCCGTAACAACCTCGCTTCAAACTATGAGAACCATCGCCCTTTCGATGGTTTCGTTGATGTGGCGCACATTTTACCATCTGAGGGTTGTAGATAGGCTGCTTCCGATAGAATACTGCAATATCTTCATGCGAGCGCAGAGGCATCTTGTTGACATTTAAAAAACCCGTTGCTCTGTTTTTGCTCCAAATAAGATTATATTTCCAAAGTTTCGGCTGCGACATCATAAGCTGTGCAGTGAACATGCCTTGACAGAAAAGGATAATCGCTGCATTGGGTTTGGCTATGCGTAGATATTCTTTCCATAATGACTCAAGCGGAATAATGCTATCCCATCCCCCTCCTTCACTCTGTTTGTTGAGAACACCATACGGCAAATCGCACACAATGCAATCCACGCTCCCGTCCGGAATCCTTTTCATTCCTTCGAGGCAGTCTTCATTATATATCTTATTCAGTTCTATCATTCTCTATATTATTTGTTCGTTACTATTCCTGCATCGTCACCCCCGTTTTAGAGTTATCCAGTGTGGTGAGCACTTCTCGGTCAATCTGCCACACTAAGTGAGAATCCCATTCGTTGAAGCGTGAGATCACCTCCAATGGACGGAGCATGAGCTGCTGCAATGGGGCGAACTGTATCTGCTTGACGAGGAAACGCTCGCGGAGGTCGGTGCCGCCCGATGATGTAGCGTCACCTGGGGTGTTGCCTATGAGCTTCGAGTCCAAGCCCATGGCGAAGAAGATAATGGAAGATATTTCCTGGAGTTCGGTCTTCTCGGCTTGCGCTTGCGAGTTGGCCTTGCTCTCAATCTCCACAATCTCCCATGCCTTGTGCTCCTTGCCGTCCAGTCCGGTGAACACGGCAGAGATAAGAGCCTGACCTGCGTTGTCGGGATTGGAGAGCCAGCGGTTGATGTCGGTGAACACCTCCTGCTGTATCTGTGCCATCGTCTTGCTCTTGTTCTCGCCCTGCTGAGTGTAGAGCTGCTTGAGATATTCCTGATGAATGTATATGACGCGACCGATGATATTGCTGTTGCGCTTGCGAGTGAGACGGTCGTCAACGATGGTGAAGGCATACTCAAAGATGCTTCCGGCAAAGATGCTGTGCCACATGGCATCGGCATAGTAAGGCCCGCCGAAGTCGCGTGGCGACATAATGAAGCGTGTGGGACGGTTCTTGCGGCTCACTCGCTGCTGACGTGCCTCACGCACATGGCGGTTGAGGTCGGAGACGGCTGTGTCGGCTGCAAGATAAGGCACGGCGGCAATGCGACGGTCGGTTTCGGTGAGCGTCTGGGTGGAGTCGAGCCACTGGTTAGAGAGGTAGGCATAGTTGATGCGATACTGACTGTCCATGCGCTCCAGTCGGGTGGTGAACACCGAGCGAGGCTTTATGCCCACAATCTTCGGATTCCACTGTGACGTAGGCACGGGGCGACCTTCAGAGTCCAACTGACGTTGGTTAAGCTGCAACTCGCAGAAGCATTGCGACATGAGCGACATATCGCCTGCCATTTCGAGGTAGGTCTTGTGGAGATCATTGTTCTCGATAAACTCTTGCATCTCCTTATTGGTTCGCTTCCATTCTTCCAATGCAGCCTTGAGCGACTTCATCTCTTCGCTGTCTTCACTATCAGAATTGTTCGCCGATTGTGAGAGTTGATTAACCGATTTTGAGAATTGGTTATCCGATTGTGAAGATTGATTATCCGAATCTGACATTTGCTTTTCCTTAGCCTTGAGGTCGGCTATCTGTCCGCGGAGCAAGGTGCCAGCCGAAGGGTAGGGGATAGACTTCTCGGTGATATTGCCACCGACGTATTGCGTGTAGTGATACTTGGGCGAAGGACCACGGCCAACGAGAATTTTCTTCACGAAGTCAACTCCCGCTGCTGTGAAGGGCGACATCTTGGAGAGCAGATACACGAGGTTAGGCAGTCGGTTGCCCAATCCCCACTCCATAAAGCCAAGGTCGGGTGTGCCCACACCCTGCGGCTTAGCTTTGTTCTCGCCACCGCTTGAACCGAACACGGCGGAAATCTCCCGTCTTGCCGCATTGCCTTCCGCTCCGGTCATGGTGGCGGAAGCCGTGAGCTTCTGGTGAATGTAATCGCCCCACGAACACACACTGCTGCCTCCCTGCTTGGGCGCACAGAACGCGCCAGGCAGAACGGCCTCGTAGCCTTGCGACTGGAGCTCCTCACTACGCTGTTGGAGCTCGCTTAAGTTGCTAACTGTTGTCATTGTGTTGAATATGTGTTTTGTTGAATGTTTTTACAATGCAAATATAGGGAAAGACGGGGAGAAGGGGCGGACATGCTCGGGGAGGGAATAAACAAAAAGCCCTGCTATCCTCACGGACGGCAGAGCTAAATGGAAAATTCGAAGTTCTATATTATCAATGAAAACATCCAGTCAAAATATATTGTTAGTTGCGCCCGCCTACATGTCGTAGTCGCACATTTCGTTGCCCGAGCACATCTCGTAGTTCTCCACATTCTCGATCACCATGTCCTCATTACAGAACTGCTTGATAATGATCTTGCGGTTCTTCGGGTCAGGGTGCACGCTGCGGATATTGTTGTTAGAGACCCATATCGGATAGTTGCTATCTTTTGTATAAACCGCGAGATACCACGGACCGGTCTTATGCTGATCCATCACCAATGCAATCTTGGAGCTTAGGAGCGAGGAAACCTTGTCGATGGCTTTCTCAATGAACGCCTCCTTGTGCTTTGCGTTGAACTTGTCTATCCATGCTGCAAAGATGGTGAACAGCAGGATGATGAGGATCACGATGAGAGTTGAAAAAATGATATTCATAATTGTTTTTTTTATTGTTATTGTTTATACTAATTTTTATAATTGTTGGTTACTACCCATACGCTCAATCCGATGTTGAGCAAGAGCATGATGATAATAATAGCCCAATACTCCTTATTGCTCAGTTCTACCGAAAGATACTTGAAGTCGGAAAACTCCTTTCGTTTCCACTCCTTCTGCACAATCGGTTCAATGTAGGAGGCGAAGGCGCAGAGGTCAAGTCGGTGCGACGTAAACCAGTCGCGGCTCTTCACGGCAAGCACGGGCGAGTCACACCACGAGAAGGCATCGCTCCACACCACGCGGTTACGGCTGTCAAGACCTACGCACACCACAAGCTCGTTCTTGTTGCCACCCTGCCAGTAGGAGCGTTGGCGGTCGGCAATGGATAGCGGCTTGTTGCGATAGAAGAGCAGATAGAGGCGAAACTCCTTCTTCGGGCCGTATTGGGCATTGAGAACACGGATGGCTCGCTCCTGACGGGCAGAAAACTTGGCTCCGATGATAGGGCATTGATCGCGCAGACGTATGTCTGGATAGTCGTAAAGTCCGATGCGCCGAGCCTCCTTCTCGCTGATGTCCTCAAATTTGAACACCGAGCGCGAAGCCTTCACCTTGTTTTCGTATTCATGGCTGCGGGTCACGGGGTAGAGCTGGGCAGTCTGTCCGTTCCACTGGTATTCGTAGGCATCGCCATCACGGGTGTAATAGTTGCGGTGCATATCCACAAACACCGACGGAGCCTGCAAGCGGTCTTTCATAGCCGAAAACTCCTGACTGGTGCAATCGTACTCACGACCCGAATGTTCGTAGTAAGACCATTTTTCAGAATGGTTTACCGTGACGTAATAGGTTCGGGTGTGCCGATGCCCTTTTGAGTCTCGGTAAGAAGACGTGCGTCTTACTCGCTCATTCCACGGCTCATAATAGCGTATCTTCGAGACGTAGCTGCCCAGGTATTCGGTGTCGCTCGACTCTGCTCGCTCAAACGCCCATATCATCGCTGCGCCCACAAGGAGCGAGGGGATGATAAGCACGGCGTGCTCCCACCATGTGGTCTGCTTGCGGAAGAACAGCAGCAGCACAGCCGACACGAAGAAGGGGATAAGGAAAACGAGTAGTTCCATAAGCCTTTATTTTTCTTGCCGAACAAGTCCACGTCGTTGTCTTCGCCTTCCGTCATCACTTCCTTGGAGCGCGACGAAGAGATAACCTTATACTCGATAGGCATAGTGTTTGACACAAACCATCGGGCAGGGTAGGTGCGAGTGAGTGTTTCGTGTTCACGGATGATGTCGAGCATACGTTCCTGCGAGGTCTGAAACTCGGTGCGCTGTATCTCGATGGCCTGCATAAGGTCGCGGTAGAGCGACACATCAAAGTTAGGGTTGCTCTCCTTTATCCACTTCATCATCGTGCCCTGGTCGTTCTGATAGCGTCCGGCAATGAGCTGCGGATAAATCTTCTCGAAGGTCTGCTTGTACTCGTCCGTAACCTGTGCCTTCTGTTGAATGATTTTCCACATCTTGTCGTGTACGCCCTCAATCTTTCCACGCTGTGCCTCTGCCTGTTGGCGAAGCGCAATCTCGCGGTTGTTGTAACTGAAGTAAGTGGCTACCAATGAGCCGATAACGATGGCTACCACAAGCAATATGGATGCCGTAATGATGTTTTTTGTTTTCATTTGCTGTTACTATAAATCCGTTAATAAAAAAGAAAATGTGCAGTGGTTGAGTTTTCCTTCTCCTCGCTCGTCTGCACCAGAGCCAGTTAAATACGTTGCACGGAGTGGCGACATGCGGCACACTGATTACGGTCCCTTGTACTTCGGGATGAGTTTTTCGGGTTGTCATCGGATGAAACAGACAGAACAGAAAGGCTGGCGCAAACTGAGTAAAGTCTGTTTTTTCTGTTTCACCTGATGACTTAAAAGCCGACTATCCGTCAATCTCCTCCTCACCACCCGTTGTGCCACCAGGCTTCTGCTCGGTGCCACCTGTGCCTGGTGCGGTTGGCTCGTCGCCCTCTCCGTCCTTAGTCCACAAAGTCTTGGCGGTGGCTACGGCAGCGTGTACCTCCTGACTTGGGAAGAACGATACACCAATCTTGTGCTCTACGGCAGACTGTTCCTCGGCAGTCTCGGTCCACGATCCTGAGCAGGTGAAGCCGATGTTGCCGATGCCTTTCAGCTCAACGATGCGTCCTGCCGAAAGACTCTCCTTGATGGAGTCAAGCATCAGTTCAAAGGCCATGCGCAGCTCTGCCTTGTGCATGGTGGTGTTCTTACTTGCAGACGCTACCAGAGAGTCCATGTCTGCCTTGCCGTTGGACTTGACGGTGGTGCGATAGCCCATCTTCTTGGTAGAAGGATTGAGGGCTTTCGACTTGCTTAATCTTAATGACATTGCCATAATAGAAAAAGTTTTTGTTGTTAATGTTTTGTGCATCTATCCGAACACTGTAACTTATTACCATAACCTTTCTAAGGTAATGGTCATAATCTTATACAAGTTATGGGCATCACTTCATATAAGTTATGGGTATCACCTTGTATAAGTTATGGGCATCACTTTGTTCTTCGTATGCTCGTGTGCAAAGGTACGTTAGTCCTTTTACTCGATACGGACATTCTCCTCGAAGTCGTACCTCACGTCTCGATTCTGAAGGTAGGCTACCGGAGTTTTTAAGAAGATGTCAGCCTCGCAGTCGGCAATGGCTCGCACAAACGCCTCGTACATCTTTTGCTCGTCATTCTCCTCCAGAAAGCCCTGGCTCGTCTGCGCCCATATCAGATTAGGACGTTTGTCGTTCTGCTTGTTGCCTTTTACAATCAGCATGACGCTTACGGAGTTTGCGTCTTTGCGCACGTCGGCACGGAGTATGCCATAGCCGAGCGGTTTGCCGAAGGTGTAGCAGCCGCTCTGATTTTCAAGAAAGCGGTAGCCGTAGTTCCGCAATGCCTTTATCACAAATTCTCTCATATCTAATCAGTTTTGCTAATTCACTACAATAACATTATCACGGTCGAAATAGAAAGCGGACAAATCGCATCCGCTATCACTCCTCACCATGATGTCACCATGTTGCTCCTTTAGTTTCTGGAGCATAGCGACATATTCACTCAATAACATTTCTTTCATAGTTTACAGTGTGTTATAGTTCCATTAATACCTTTATATCTCTATCCCCCCCCCTTGTGTATGCAGAGTGGGCGATATTCCCTTAACGGAATACACACGGCGGTTCAGCTCAAACATGCGGTCGTAGGGTGGGGTCTGCATCATGCCGACTACGAGGGTGTGGGTAGGGTCAGTCATTAGCGTTCTTGTGTTCTTGCGCTTCCATTGCTTTCACGCTGTCGTAACGACACGCACACAGCACGCAAAAACTCTTATCCATCTTGAGGAAGTGTCGGCAAGTGACGCATTTAGTAGAGCCCACCTTTACCGGACTATCTTCCGGCGCAAAGGGTCTGTTGGCGCAAGCGGCTCCTATCTCCTTAAACTCCGACTTGTCAAAACGTGCTATTTGCTTAAAAAGTTCTTCCCTTTGGTACTCGCAGTCATCAGCACGGCTCTTGGCTTCGTTGCGCTCCGTCTGAAACTGAACGCATTGTTGCTTCAATATCTTGTTGTCCTTTTCCAACGCCTCGCATTTAACCAAGGCTTCAATCAGTTCACCAAGAGTGTAGCCTTCTGTATTAGAGTCATGCTTCTCCATTCCGCGCAACTGGCGTGCCACGTCGTTGTAGTCGTCTGTGAGCTGATGCACACGCTCCGTCATCATCATATTCTCTGCCTTCAGGTCGGCAATGATGTAGGCAAGTACTTCAATGCGGTTGTTGTCTTCTGCTTTCATTTTTCTCTTTGTTTTATGGTTTTGTTTAATTATTCAACATACTCATTAATGCCGCAGCCTTTCGCTTGTCGGAAAATCCTTTGATGTTTACCCACTTGCCGAAGATGCAGCCTCCGACTCTTTTCTGAACCATCCATACGGTCACGGGAATACAACCGTTGTAGGCTTCCATTGGAACAATTCTTAGTGTCATACCTTGTTATGTTTTTTTTGTTATATACCTATAGCGGAATGAGGACATTTGCCACATTGCCCGACACGATGGTATAGGCTACCCCACACACATTGTTTATCACAAGTTCGCTCACTCCTCGCTTGTCGGGAGTGTCGCGATAGAAGCGGATGGTGTCGTCGTCGCGCCACAACATCCTTATCAGGTCTTTGCGGTTACTCATACTCATATACTATATGCGGTGTGGTGTTGCCCAGTCCGTCGCGAGGGTCGGCAAAGCAGCCTGGCGGTTGGTTGTCACGGCATTGGCTATCTGCTTGCGTGGTCGGCTCTTTACGAGACCCTTGCCGTCCTTGCCGCTGCGTACCCAGCCGATGTAATACTTGTCAGTCATACTCTATCAATACAATGGTGTGCTGTCCGTGCTCGTCGTAGAGTCCTGCCCATCCGTCGTAGCGTGCGGACAGGGCGGTGGAGTACCCTCCCCGACGTGGGCAGAGTTGCGAGAGGCGTTGCACGAATGGGATTTGATTATACACAGTCAGGATTATTAAATATGCCATTAACGCCTTCAATATCGACGGTGTTTTTGTTACAGTCAAAATTAACGTCCGCAAGTTCGTCTCCATTGACCGTTACTTCCAAATCGCCATGTTCTTTACGCAAAAGCTCAAGGCGATTTATAAGTTCTTTTATATTCATATTACTCTAATGATTTTAATTCCCTTTCCCTTAAATTCCTTCTCTATATTTGATAATTCAAAGAAATCGGAAGGTAAGGAATCGACTAAACGTTCTGTCTCTTCCTTTGAAATAAATTTTACTGCCATATTAAAAATTATTTATATTCAACATACACCATATTATCCTTGCCTACTGACGTAAGCGTATTGGTTGTACCCTGCGCGTTCAATTCCATGTGCTGAATGTTGGCGCAATCGCTGCCGTTCAAAGGACGACCTCGGAAGGCTGCTATCTGAATGTTACGCATAGGAGATTGTCTTTTGTTACTGTGCTGATGGTGTTGCTCCACGGCCACGGACTGGGGCGATGCAGTTTGTCTTGGTATTTGCACCCTCCACGGTCGCCATGCTCGCGGCGGTAGGCTTTTGCGCCTTCAGTGCGGTAGTGGACGAGGACGGAACAGTCAATCATATTCTATCAGTATCTTTGGTTTATCCATATCGTGACCCTTACCTCCCCCGGCTATGCACAAGGCTATGCCGTGGGGCGAAACGATGATGCCGTTCTGCGAGGGGCTGTAGGAGCCGAGAATGATGGGACGAGGGTTGTTATTCATATTCTACTATTACTGCCGTTGCAGCCCTACCTCCCGTTGGCTTGATGAAATTAACCAAAGAATTGCGTTGGTACTGCGACTTAACGCATCGACATACCGCAATGGGGGTAGAGAAACTATCAGGGTTTAATGCTTTTATAAAAACCATTATTCAAACTCATACAATACTATTGTCATTGGATAGTGGGCGAGCGTAAGGATGTTGGTTGGTCCGATAGCCTCGTAGCGTGTGGTTATGGTTGCCGCACAACATCCGTCGGTCACATTCACCATTTGTCCGTTACCCCCCCCATTCAGACGGAAGGGACGGGCGACGTGAGTCAGCTTGCACTCCATCCTTCTTCCTTACCTTATTCTCTATGAACAATTTCTCAAAGCCAAGCCAAACGTGGAAGTCCATGTAAAGATGGTCTTTCTTGAACTCTTCGTAGAGCGTTTTCACGAAAGAACGCTGAAAGTTCAGTTCTTTCTCGTTCCACTCGATGCCCTTACTCCATCCGTCATTTTGTTTCTCCATCCACACCTGCAACAGCGTCTTTAGGAACATCGCTGCCTCGTGTGTCGGCGGCAGGTCGAACTGCATGAAGAGGGCGTTGTCGGAGTCGTTCGCCTTGAGGAACTTGCTCACGGCATCATCCTTGAGGAAATAGCGGTCGGCTACCTCTTCTTCGAGAATGTCTTCAAGGCGAGTTGTGAGAGGTTTCGATTTTGGCCATGAATAATCAATAGCGACATCCTTACGCTGAGAAAGAAGAAAGAAGCGTTCGCGGTTTTGCGGCACTCCCTGATGCTTCGCGTTTATGATGCTCCATGTGTTTGTATAGCCGTAAGACTCCACTCTTTTCATCCACTTGCAGATGAGCGACCAAAAGGTTTCGGTCATCTTTCCGTCTTTGCCTTTTCTGTAAAAATCGGGGCGACCGCTGATTATCGCCTTTACGTTTTCCTGTAACAGGAATTTCGGACGCAGCACCCGGATGGCTTCTTCCGTTGACCACAGAATAGAAGACCGTGTGCCGCTACCTTCGGCAAAGCCATGCTGCATACCAGCCTGCGAAATGCTCTGGCAAGGAGTGGAATAAGTAAGCAGGTCTATTTCACCATATTTCTCCTTAATCGGTTGCCAGTCTATCTTTGTCATGTCACCCAAATTGCGGTCGGCATACTCGGGGTAAACAAGATTGTGCATCTGCACGGCATACTTGTCTATTTCCGACCATGCCACCAGTTCGTAATCAAAATCGGGATGACGCTTCTTCAATTCGTCCAAGGCCATGCACTGCGAGTCATAGCCGGAACATAAGGTCACAACCTTTTTCTTTTCTCTCATAGCTTAATGAATTTATGTCCGTAAACAGTTCCTCCGTGACGAAGAGCGCATGATATTCTGCGCTTGTAGTCGCCGAAAATCTCAATCTCAGCATGTCTGGCATGAGAGTATTTCTTTATGATATTGCCATTCTGGTCAATTTCTGCCACAGGTATGCCGCCAGTAGTGCGTTGGGCACGGCATGGCGGTTGCAGACCGTGGCTCCAGGCATGGAGTTGATTGCGGCTGTTGTCACACCATTCAAGATTGCTTACACTGTTGTTGAGCTTATTGCCATCCTTGTGGTTCACTTGCACGAAATGAGGATTCCCTTTCGGAATGAATGCCTCTGCCACAAGCACATGAATCAGTTTCTGCACACGTTTCTTGTTTCTGTAAAGCGTGACCTGCAAATATCCCTTGCCGATGACATTGCCGCGCAACTCTTTTTCTTTAGTTATCAGAAATCCTTTGCCGTTCCATACCTTGCGAGGCAGGCTAATAATCCTTCCGTCGCTCGTGACTGCATACCCAGGGAAATCGGGGATAGGCTTAGAAGAATGAGATTTGTCCATTATCCTGCACTTTATATATTATGCCATCCTCTTCACGAATTGTATTATCTTTCGGAGGATAGAAAAGGTTCTCGAAAATATTTTCAAGCACGTCCACTACGATTGAGTTGCCCGCCTGCTTGTATTGCTGTGAGGCAGATACCGCCATGTCTTCCGGCTTGCCCTTGCCTTTCCAGTCGGGCACACGCTCGGCTGCCTGGGCATTACTGCTCTGCATGGTGCCGATTACGTTGTCGCGAACGCCCATCAGTCGGAAACACTCTTTGGGTGTGAGCTTGCGGATGGCGTAGCTCTTGATGGTGCGGTCGGTGAAGTTGAGTTTTGTGATCATATTGTCTTGTTATTCATATTCTTCAATCAGAAATACATTTTGCTGCCATGCGTTGATTGTCACGGTCGGGCAAACGTCAGTGCCTAATCTACCTCCGCCGTTGTCGCCACGAGGATATTGATAGAAGTCATGGTTAGTCATATCAGTCCTTTTCAATCTCCACTTCCCATTTATTTTCATCGTGAGAGGAATAGACGGTATAGGGACATTTCTCTTTGTCGAGGATGCCCTGCGCTTCGTCCAATATATCTCTTATATAGAAGCACCGACGCATAAGATACGCCAAAGCCTCGAACTGACCACGAGTAAGAAAGACCTCCTGCTCGCCGCAAGTGATACCTACGTTGTCAGTAATTGTGGAATAGAAGAGTTTTACATCCTCTTTCTTTTCTTTATCTTCGTTGAGCGCCGTTATCTTTGTTGTATTGTAACTCATAATTTGTCGTTATTTATGTTAGTCATATACCTTTACTATTACAGGCGTTTGTCCCCCTCCTGATCCCATTGCAGACGTAAGAGTAAACATTTCTTCATGGAGAGAGCGAGGTGTTATCAGACCATGTGGTTGTAGATTATAGAACACAGCACTCTGCTCCACCTTTTTCACCATTATGGATATTGCCTTTGCTCTAAGCATATTCAAAATCAAAAGAAACATTCTGGCTGCAAATTACCAAGATAGCAATAACGCTTTACGTCATTTTCGCTGATAAACATTCGCCAAAGGTCATCTTCGTGGCAGTAATGGTTATGCACAAAGAAACTGTCGTTACGACACCAGCAAAGAAGTTGTCCTATACAGTGAGGTTTCTCCGTAGCTGGATGCCACAACTGAATGATGTTGCGATACTCCGCCCTTTTATCCGTTTCTACATCGTCAGACAGGGCATCTTGAAAACTCACGCCTGTTTCATCGGAATCGACAAAAACGCAAGTGTCCGTAGTCTGCCTTTCCAACAAGTCTGTAGCGTCCCTTGACATGAGTATCACGTTGGGTAGTCGGTATTCTCTTTTCATAAATCTTATTGTTTTTATAATTCTACAAAAACACAAATCCCTCCGCTTGCTGCGGTCAAAGCGTTCACCAGCTTACCCCCCCCAACCGTCCGGCTGCGCCTTAGAGCCGAGGAAGGATAGCTAAGGTCGGCGGCACCAGGGCAAGGGCAGTCGGTATAGCCCTGCTCGGTGGCTTGGCGTATGCGAAGGAACGTCTCGTCCTTGCGGTCCACAATCTGAAGGAAGGGTCGGTCAGAGGTGGAGTAGATGCGGTAGAGCGAACCGTCGGGATAGCGCCCGTACAGCTTGCCGTCCTTGGTGATGGTGCCGCGCTTGTAGCGGGGCGTGTGAGGGTTAATCATATTCTGTCATTATTCGCCATCCGTGCCTCGGCGCAGGATTGCCCCATTGCTGGGTAACGGTTCCGATGGAGTTGCCGTTCCAATGTATGCGCTGATGAAAATCATCGAATGGGTGTTGCTTAATCATATTCAATCATTATACAGTGAGGGCTTTTGTAGTCGGTGGCTCGTAGGGCAGGCGAGAAGTTACCTCATCCTCGCCATTCGAGCCGATGGCTAACGGGATGCACCGAAATCTTAATGTCAGTCATTGTTTTCTCTTACTTCCTGCCATGTGTTGCCGCGACCGATTCCACACTTTGCAGCCACCGTGCAAAAGCTATTATTATGGCGACCAAAACGGCATGTCCCGAAATCAACACAGGTATCACAACCGAAATCCATCCAATCGGGATGATACCACACCTTATCTCCAATCTCGCGGACATAACCCCTCTTGGTATCTACCACCAAGGTTCTCCCAATAGAACGTCTTTTAGGCTTATTCCGAACAACCTTATACCGATTGTTTTTCTTCCTTACGATATGGTATTCATACCGCATCGAATACCTCGCGTCGAAAACTTCAGGAGGCACACAACGCTTTTTCGGAAAGTGGAACACCTTCGGGTTACAATAGTTGGTAAGCACTTTGCGGTCAGTAGACACAATCTCTTCCCAGTTGTCACTACACCGAAGTACGTCAACCCTCCATCCTATACGACGCTGTACCATATCTAACAGCGAGGAAAAATTGTGGGGGGTCTTCCAAACACCTCTGAAGTAAAGGTCGTATCTGTCAAGCAGTACCTTGTTTTTTGCTTTCATAGGACTATACTTTAATTTCCGGAGTAAATTTTACTATTTTAAGGGCGAGCTGTAGTTCGTGAATGTACTTTATATGACATAAGAGCGCATAGCCTGTCACGTTGTAATACTTTATGAATATTGCCCAAGCGTATTTTTTTCGTTCTACAGCCAAATATCTGGCAAGGGTGCTGTCTGCTCTGGTTTTTATTGGTCTTGTGAAATACTTGCCCTCGACATCTTCCTTAAAGTCATTATTGCGAAGTATTTCGGGCGTGACGGGCACGCCATCTATGTTGCAGCACCATGTTCCCCAGGGACCGTCGTCTTCGTCGTTGATAGCCTTCAGACTGACGACTCCCTTCTTGTCATTATGCTGTCGGTCGGGAAGGATTTCGGTAACGATGCACAATGTGTCTTTCGGGAACATGCAGTCTTTGTTTGTCTGCACAATGTCGCCTATTCTAAGGTCTTCTGCATTAATCATTGTCTGCCTCCTATTCTTCAGTCTTAAAGTATTCGCCGTATTGTTGCCACTTCTCTTCATGGATATTGCCGACAACCTCGAAGTTCTTCATTTTCTCTCGCTCTACATCATCAAGGATGCCGTCTGAAATGCCTCTTACGTCAGAACTGGGGTTCTTGGCCGTCACTGTGCCAAAGCAAGCTCCTTCCTCACAGTAATAAACTACGGCATAATAGTTGACGCGCTCGTTGTCTTTGAGACAGCTATACGGATATTTGTCCGAGCGCAACACGTCGCCTTCATAAATCTCCTTGCCGTTCTTGTCAAGGAAGCCAGTGAACTGGCAAACGGAGGAGGGGTCAATTTTATGTGCCCCTGTGAAACCTATCTTGCCTTCTTCTTCAACAAAACCCAAGATGTTTAATTTGCCATCAAGAGAATGGGCCAAATCACCTGTAACCCACTGCCCATTCATAAGACTTTTGCCCTTAAACTTAATTGTTCTCATTGTTCTCTATATTTTCGTTAAACTCACATCGTTTATCTCTTTCTTCGTTTCGCCTTGCGTCGCTCTTGCAGGTTATGCTGCACAAGTGGCGTAATGGTGAACGATGGCGATCCGTCGGGCAAGATTAAACGGAATATCCTCTTTGTCTTGCCTTCAAGAAAATCGTCTATCTCTTTCAGTACTGCGCGAAGAACCTCACTCTGCGGCTTCTTCTCTCCAGTCTGATGCCTATACATTTGAAAAACATATTCCCAATTGACGGTTACGATGTATTGTCTTTCTTTATGTATCTTCATATTCCTCTACAAATCCTTTATGTTGTTTTAATTAACTACGGATGACACGGAAAGCACGAACATCTTTTCTTGCACGTCGCGACGAAGCGTTTTCGTGAATTTCGTGAAATTCGTAGTTTCTTATCTTTATTCCTCCTTGATGCCGAAAGGTGTTCCATCGGCGAAGGTATAGTTGCTCCTTATTTCATCGAGAGACCAAATATGATTACCGCTTATCGCAATACTCTTCATGTCTCCAGCAGCATCTACCACCGTGACCATAGAATAATGACCATCACTCTTGCTCTTGATCCAACCGAACGGTTGATGCTTCAGCATTTCCTGCCAACATTCTTCTGCGTTCTTAAACGAGCGGTACTTGGACTTGGGCTTAATGCGGTAGTCGTACATATCAGGTCTAAAAAGATGGTCTTCATCCACATCTACCCATTTATCGTTGAAATTAGGCTCTCCTGGATGTTCAATCTTAAAACTAAGGTCTACGTCGTAATACTGGATAGTTTTGCCATTTACATACGCCCGCATAACATCCACCAACTGCTTTATTTTCTCTTTTCTCATTGTCCTCTATATTTTCGTTAATACTTTGCTTTGTTCCACTTAAATCCTCCAAATTCAACCTTACGGCATTACGGTCAAGTTCTTTCCAATATTTCAACGCATCTTCTATAGTCGAAAAAAGATCCGAAGGGTCGGTTATTGTGACGTTATTGTTTGTTACTTTTTCGCAGCCAGGACGGTTGCGATGTATTACCTTGATATACATAAGCTAATCTATTAGTTCAAAATCATAAACAAATACATAAGGATTGCTCTCCCAAGTGCCTTTGCCGGAAATACGGTCAATAAGGGAGGCGTAGGCCTCCTGCGGAGTGCGAAACGAAGAGTTAGCAAGACCGTGATACCAATAAGTCGGACCTTCAATTGTCGTCACGCCAAATGCCTTCTTTCAGGCAGCCTCCATTGCTAATGTCTTGCAGACGTTCTACGCTGATGTTGGTGATGCGGATATGATGTGGCATAAGATCCGCACGGACAAACATCTTATTGAAGCATCCTTTCTCGAACATGATGCATCCCAGGATTATTCCTTTTTTGCTACGAAGACGGAAAAAATCATCGTCAAATGTCAGATCTTCATATTTCTGAGCGATGGCTATAATTTCGCCGAGTTTGTAAGCGGATTGAGCGAGAGGTTTCCCTTCGTCAAACAGACATACCTTGCCTTTGTTTACTTCTTCAAAAGCCTGCCTAACTGTAATATCCCTCGATTTTCCTGCGGTATAGGCTATTCTTCTTGTCTGGGTCTTTCTGCCTTCGAGGACAGCCTGTGTTAGACCGTACTTGTCGTTAAACATGATCTTCTTCATACTCCATTTTTTTCGTTAATAAGCCATTAGATTTTTCACTTTTCGCTTTTCCCTTTTCACTTCGCCTTCCTGATCTTCTCCATCTCCTCATTCTCCTTAGATAGTCGCTCCAGATGCTCCAATACGAGCGAATACGACTGGTTGTTCACCTGGTCTTCAGTCAGTCCAGCGTATTTCTGCATGGTGGCGATGGTGGCGGTGTATATCTCAAGTGGGGTGGAGGGTCGCTGTGTGCGGTCGAGCTTCTGCACCTTGAACACATGAGGATAACGCCGTGAGAGGGTGTACATCATGCCGGTCCACCAGAAGAGGATGGGTTGCCATTGGTAGTCGGGGAAGCGACGGAAGTAGGCTGCGTTGTCGTTGAACTGACGGGTGTCGTAATGGAAGTCGACGGTGCGCAGCGAGGTGTTCGGGTCGAGGTAGGGGATGCGCTGGTTGAAAATGGTGGCGAGGAACATGGAGCGTGCCTGGTCTACGCTGTCGGCTTGCTGCGCTATCTGCTCGGCTGTGAACTTACCCATCTGCTTCATCTTGACAAGGTTGTTGGCGAGCGAGGTGTATTGTCCCATGAGGTCGGAGGCAAAGCGATATTGCTGCCATGAGAAGCCGTCCATATCCTGCGCCGGACCTTCGTAGTCGGTCTTGCGACGTAGCAGACCACGCTTGTTGCGAAGGCGAAGGGTGGGGTAGGGAAAGCGAGTGAGGTGAGCACCACGCTCATTGTCGAGCCAATCGAGCAGTCCGGCACCGGAGGCAAGACACTCAGCCGAGTTACGGTCATTGGTCTTCGGCTTTGGCGTTAGCCAGTAGTTGAGCTCCCATAGGTAGAGAGGGAAGGTTTCTTCCTCCTGCTTGCGACGGAAGAAACGGTTGCGACGGCTCGGGGGGGAGAGTCGGCAAGTGTAGTGTTGCTCTTCGAGAGGCTTCGACTCGTCTATGCCTTCCACTATCTCTATGCCCGACATGACGAAGAAGCACGCTATCTTGACATTGCGCATGTCGAAGGGATGATAACGGTCGGCTCGCTGTATCTGTTCAAGCATTATGCGAGAGATGAGCTCCAACTGCTCGGTGCTGCACTCGTTCCATGAGCGGGGCAGCGTAAGGTTGATTTTCTGTTGTGACATAATTTTCAGGTTTCTTTCATGTGCAAAGTTAGGCGTTTTTAATTTGGTGGGGCGGACATCGAAAGCGGACAACGAAGGGGAGGAACAACGAATTTCGCTAATTGCACGAAAAAAATATAAGCCAACAGAAAACACAAAAGAAACAGAATGATAGTACAAGTTTTCTGCTAATTTCGAGTTCCCGTTGGCTTAAAACAAATGTAAAATTCAAAATTTAGAGCGTGGCGTGTAGGGCGTTATAGTCCCATACCTTAGTGCAGTCGTCTTCGCAGGGCTGCCAGTCGTCATCACAAAAGTAGAAGGCATAGGCAGCCTTGATTATCTCCTCTTCGTTCATGCAAACGCAAAGGTCGGCATACATAGAGTTGAAGGCGACATATTTGTCCCATGTGTTGACGTTGGCGTGAAACTTCATGCCCTTAGTCAGCTCGTCTACCTTGAGACGGGTCCAATGTGCGCCGCCGCCGGTTGGCATACCCTCCTCGTCGTACATGCCGCTATAGACAAGAGCGTTCACATCATGGTTAGCCATCTTCTCTGAATAGTGCCGTCCGTAGAGCACGGCGTGCTGACGGCGCAATATGTGCCAGTAGAGCTTAGGGTCGGTCTGCTCAAGCGCAAGGAGGTCGGTAGAGAGAGTTTCTACCGCTGCCCACATCTTCTTCTCGGTAGCCATACCATTGGCACGAGCCTGTTCAATCATCTGTTTGTAATTCATTTTGTTTGAGTTTTTATATGTTTAACATGTGGGACAAATGCCCCGAAAATGTGGGACAATCAGGCTTTTTTGCACAGTGACATGCAATATAGGAAAGAATGTCTGCGCCTCGGGCTTGCTTTCTGCCTTTACCTCAGTGTTCGAGGCGGTCGGTGGTGTGTCTTTCTTTTTCATATAGCTTTGTGAATTTACGTTGAAGGATAAGCAGCAACAACACAAACCAGTTAGACAGATATGCCACCACAATAGCCGCCAGCGTCGATGTGTAGACATCGTGGCCGAGGTAGAGCAATGCCGACATTGTAACCCAAAAAGTGAAACACTGAGGGCATGATGCCACCTTGTCAACAACATGGGCAATGGCTTCGGCCAGTCCGAGGTGTTGGGCGAGCGTGGCGGCTATCATGGTGGCTATAGCTATCAGAACTATCATGGCTTTATGTAGTTGCAAGAGTGAGCGTTACGGGGCAGTCGGAAACGAAAGTCTTGGAACAGCTGCAGCACGACATGCGTGCAATGCCGTTCTGGACGGTGCCAACTGCTATTGTTGCCGAATTGATGGCGGTGGCGCTGAACACAGGAATGGTGAAGTCTTGCGACACCACTTGTGAGCGTGTGCAGCACGAGCCGCAGTTGCAAGGGATGTAGTTTATTACGCCCTCGACATGAATGACGATGATATACTGTGATGTGCCTACGTTGGCAATGCTCTTGACGGAGAACTTCGGAGCGAACACGGGTGTCTCGTCTACACAAGCCGGTGTGCAGAGCTGCTGTGTGATGTTGACATCATAATATGGTGCGGCGGCGGTTGCACCTGCCGCAAGTGTGGCTATGATGATAGCCGGAATGGTACGTTTGTTCATAATCGTTTCTGTTTTATTATAGCG
>ERZ1026772.285-NODE-285-length-39413-cov-11.439936_pt1 | contig 39413 bp, 39 predicted proteins | sample MGYA00380124_ERZ1026772 | MGnify/ENA primary metagenome ERZ1026772 (study PRJEB33269, sample SAMEA4719760) | human gut metagenome | biome: human-associated habitat; feature: organic feature; material: feces | place: Cameroon | collected 2013-10 ...
CCGTGGTAGCCGTCCTCCGGGAACTCCACCGCGTCCTCGCCCTTGATGATCTGGAGATAGCGGGCCTCCAAGCTCTTGGCGAATTTCTCGATCTGGTTGCCGGCATCGTTGACGTAGAACTCGCGGGTCACGTCGGCGCCGGACTTTTGCAGCACGCTGGCCAGCGTATCGCCCAGCACGCCGCCGCGGGCGTTGCCCATGTGCATGGGGCCGGTGGGGTTGGCGGACACGAATTCCACCATGTACTTCTTCCCCGCCAGCATATCGTTCTCGCCGTAGCGCGCACCGGCGGCCTCGATGCCGGAGACGGTGTCGGCGTACCACTTGCCGCCCAGCCGGAAGTTCAGGAAGCCGGGGCCTGCCAGCTCCACAGAGGTGAAGTAGCTGCCCTCCAGCGCCATATTGTCGATGAGGGTCTGCGCCACCTGACGGGGGTTCATTTTCATGGCCTTGGCCGCCGCCAGACAGAAGGTGGTGGTATAGTCGCCGTTGGCGGTGTCCTTGGGGATCTCCACCGCCGGGGTCACGGTAATGCCGGCGGGTAAAACACCGGCGGCAGCAGCCTTTTCATAGGCCGCCACAGTCAGCTGCAGCACCTGATCTTTGGCGCTCTGGATCATATTCATCGTCAGTTCTCCTCTTTCGTTAAAGTCAGCTCCACCTGCAGCGCCGACAGGGGCTGCACGCCGAGGAGCAATGTATACGCCAATGTGATAAAGCCCTGTCCCCGGCGGGACAGCTGCCACGCCACCTCCTTGGTGGCGACGTTCAGCATCAGGGCGCCGCCGTCGCCGCCGTCAATACGGGTGGTGGTGGGCGTCTTGGGGTCCAGCAGCAGGCCGTAGCCGCCGCCGTCCGCCTCGTTGATGACCACCGCACGGCGGGTGGCCGTCTCCAGCCTGATCTCGGAGACAATGGCGCTGCCGTCGACCTCGTTGGCCGCCTCGTACCGCAGATGCCAGCCCTCCGCTGTTTTCGTCAATACGCCCTGTCCCCGGAAGGACAGCACATCCTCCTGCCCGCCGAAGCGGCTGCGGCTCTTCACCGCCACCTGTACGTGTTCCGCCATGGCCCACCTCAATACTGTTCGATGTCCACGGCCCGCACCGCGCCGCTCAGCGGCTGGCCCAGAAACGTGGCAGCCAGCAGACCGAAATCCTCCGGCCGGTCGCTGGCATACAGCGTCGTCTCACCGCAGGGCCGGTCTGCCAGCAGCTCGCGGTCTGTCAGCTCTCCCTTCAGGGCGCGGGCCACCTCGGCCCCGGCGTCCACCAGCTTCACCGCCGGCCCCATGATGCGCCCGATGATCTCCGCCAGCAGCGGATAGTGGGTGCAGCCCATGATGAGGGTGTCGATGCCCGTGTCCCGCAGCGGCTCCAGATACTCCCGCGCCACCGTTTCGATGACCGTATCGCCCACGCGGAACCGCCCGTTCTCCACCAGCGGCACAAACAGCGGGCAAGCCTTGCTGACCACCGTGATGTCGCCGTCCAGTCCGGCGATGGTGCGCTCATACGCGCCGGAGCGCACAGATGCGGCGGTGGCAATCAGCCCCACCCGCTTGTTCCGGGTAGCGGACACGGCGCGGCGGCAGGACGGCTCCACCACGCCCAGCATGGGCAGGTCGCCGTTCTCCGCCTGTAAGCGGGGCAGCGCCGTGGTGGATACGGTGCCGCAGGCCACCACCAGCGCTTTGATATCGAATGTCCGCAGGAAGCGGACGTCCTGCCGGGCATAGCGCAGCAGGATCTCGGCGGATCGGCTGCCATAGGGTACACGGGACGTGTCCCCGAAGTATATAATGTTTTCAGAGGGGAGGATGCTGCGGATCTCCCGCACGGCGGTGAGGCCGCCGCTGCCGGAGTCGAACACCCCGATGGGACGCAGGTCCATGGAAACGCTCCTTATCGCAGTGAACTTTGGTATTTTGCTTATTTGCAGTTAACTTATATATTGTACTATGAAGAAGCGCCCGACACAAGCTAAATTTTGGCGGCCCTTCCCACTTTTTCTATGGCATTCCGCGATACACCGTGTTATAATCAGGGAAACAAAGCGCTGACCGCGAAACGGAGGTGGTCTGATGGAGCTGAAAATGACGGAAAAGCAGTTCCGGCGTCTGCTGGATCTGGTGTATATCGGCAACTGGGTGCTGAACTCCACCCGCGGCGACGACCGCATCAGGGAGTACGATCAGGTGGAGAGTCTGGTGTTTGCCCACTGTCTCGACCACGGCATGGCGCCGCTGACGGAGCTGTATCAGGGCGAGCTGATCCCCTCCCGCGCCTTCGCTGACGGCGGAATCCACGAGGCCATCATGGCCTATGAGGACACCACGTTCTTTGAGATACTGGCGCAGGAGCTGGCGCTGCGGGATATGGATGATCCCCCCATCACGCCGGAGAACTACGACGAGGTGATGGCCCGGATGGAGACGTATCTGGGGGAATTTGAGCAGCACGGCACCGACAACATCACCGTGGATATGGACGACTGAGCAGTATGAAGCGCTCCGGCAGTGCCGGAGCGCTTCTTTTTTGCTTATTCCTCGTTCTCTGCCAGATACCGCGCCACATAGACGCCGCTGGCCGACGCGTGGGACAGGGAGTGGGTCACGCCGCTGCCGTCGCCGATGACGAACAGGCCCTTGTGGAGCGTCTCCAGATTCTCGTCCAGCGCCACCTCCATGTTGTAGAACTTCACCTCCACGCCGTAGAGCAGCGTGTCGTCGCTGGCGGTGCCGGGGGCGATCTTGTCCAGCGCGTAGATCATCTCGATGATGCCGTCCAGAATACGCTTGGGCATCACCAGGCTCAGGTCGCCGGGGGTAGCCGCCAGCGTGGGGGTCATGAAGCCCTTTTCAATGCGCTTGGGCGTGGTACGCTGTCCGCGGATCAGGTCGCCGAACCGCTGCACCATCACGCCGCCGCCCAGCATATTGCTGAGCCGCGCGATGCTCTCGCCGTAGCCGTTGCTGTCCCGGAACGGCTCGGTAAAGTGCTTGGACACCAGCAGGGCGAAGTTGGTGTTCTCCGTATGCATGGCCGGATCCTCATAGCTGTGGCCGTTGACGGTGACGATGCCGTTGGTGTTCTCGTTGACCACCGCGCCCCGGGGGTTCATGCAGAACGTCCGCACCTTGTCCTGATACTTCTCGGTCTTATAGACGATCTTGCTCTCGTACAGCTCGTCGGTAATGGGGGCGAACACCTCGGCGGGCAGCTCCACCCGGACGCCGATATCCACCCGGTTGGACTTGGTGGGGATCTTCAGCGCCTCGCACACGGACTCCATCCACTTGCTGCCGCTGCGTCCCACGGAGATGATGCACTTGCGGCCGCTGAACGTACCCTTGTCCGTCTCCGCCTCGTAGGTGCCATCCTCCGCGATGGTCAGCGTCTTCACCGGCGTCAGGAAGTGGAAGTCGATATGCTCCTTCAGCTGGGCGTACAGATTCTCCAGCACCTTATAGTTGATATCCGTACCCAGATGCCGCACGGAGGCGTCCAGCAGGTGGAGATTGTTTTGCAGGCACAGGCGCTTGAAGCCGCTGTCCGCCGTGGAGTACAGCTTGGTGCCGGCGCCGCCGCAGGCCACGTTGATGTCGTCCACATAGTGCATCAGCTCCATGGCCTTCTGCTTGCCGATGTACTCGTACAGCGTGCCGCCGAACTCGTTGGTCAGGTTGTACTTGCCGTCAGAGAAGGCGCCGGCGCCGCCGAAGCCGTTCATAATGGCGCAGGTCTTGCAGTGGATGCAGGACTTGATCTTGTCGCCGTCAATGGGACAGTGCCGCTTCTCCAGCGGGTTGCCCGCCTCCAGCACGGCCACCTTCCACTCCGGCTTCCGCTGCATCAGCTCATAGGCGGAGAAGATACCGCCGGGGCCTGCGCCGATGATCAATACATCATATTTCATCAGAAGATTACCTCCTTCACATTCTCAACCAGCATACAGTATACCCGAAGTATCGGCAGGACGCAATTTCTTTTTTCTTATTCCTCACATTTGTATTTCAAATCACGCGCGAATCTGCTACAATGGGGAAAACAAACAGGGGGGTACGCTTATGAGCTGTGCAGACCAGATCTTCAAGGAAAATTGCCGTGACATCCTGCAAAACGGGGTGTGGGACACCGACCAGCAGGTGCGTCCCCACTGGGACGACGGCACGCCCGCCCACACCGTAAAAAAGTTCGGCATCGTCAACCGCTACGATCTACGGGAGGAGTTTCCCATCCTCACCGTGCGCCGCACCTATTTCAAGACCTGCATCGACGAGCTGCTGTGGATCTGGCAGCAGAAGTCCAACAACATCCACGACCTGCGGGGTCACATCTGGGACAGCTGGGCGGATGAGAACGGCTCCATCGGCAAGGCCTACGGCTATCAGCTGGCGGTGAAGCACCAGTACCCCGAGGGGGAGATGGATCAGGTAGACCGGGTGCTGTACGATCTGAAGCACAACCCCGCCAGCCGCCGCATCCTCACCAATATCTACAACTTTCAGGATCTCCACGAGATGGCGCTGTATCCCTGCGCCTACTCCATGACCTTCAATGTCTCCGGCAACACCCTCAACGCCATCCTCAACCAGCGCAGTCAGGATATGCTGGCCGCCAACAACTGGAACGTGGTGCAGTACAGCGTGCTGGTGCATATGATGGCGCAGGTGTCCGGTCTGGAGGCCGGCGAGCTGGTTCACGTCATCGCCGACGCCCACATCTACGACCGCCATGTCCCTATCATCGAAAAGCTGCTGGAGCAGGACGAGCGTCCCGCCCCCCGCTTCGTGATGGACAAGTCTATCTCCGATTTCTACCGGTTCACACGGGACAGCTTCTCGCTGGAGGGCTACGACCCTCAGCCCTTTGAGGACAAGATCCCCGTGGCCATCTAAGGAGGAACGCCCATGTATGCCATTGCAGCCGTTGACCAACACTGGGGCATCGGCCGGGATAACGCCCTGCTGTTTCACATCTCCGCCGATATGAAGCGCTTCCGCGCCCTGACGGAGGGCAAGACCGTCCTCATGGGCCGCAAGACCCTGCAATCCCTGCCCGGCGGCAGGGGACTGCCCCACCGCCGCAACATCGTCCTCACCGGTGACCGGGACTTTGCCGCGGAAAATGCGGAGATCGTCCACTTTCCCGTGGAGGCGGTTTTTCAGGCCGGGGAGGACGCATGGATCATCGGCGGCGAAAGCGTCTACCGCCGGTTTCTGCCCCTGTGCGACCGGGTGTATATCACCAAGATCTTTGCCGACGGTCACGCCGACGCCTTTTTCCCCGATCTGGACGCCGACCCCCAGTGGCAGGCGGACAGCGAGAGCGAGATCATGGAGGAGGACGGCCTGAAGTACCAATTCGTGGAGTATGTCCCCGCGCCGGAGGAGGCGCTGCTGCCCTCCCCGGCAGAGGAGACGCAGGAGGCGCCTCTGTTTGCGCCGCCTGCCGACTTCTCCGCCTTCAGCGGTTTCTGACGCCATGGCCGATCTTAACACCGACATCCGGTATATCAAGGGCGTCGGCGAAACGCGGGCCAAGGCGCTGCACAAGCTGGGCATCGCCACGCTGGGCGATCTGCTGTCCTACTTCCCCCGCCGGTGGGAGGATCGGACGCTGGAGCGCCCCATCCGGGGGCTGCCCGTGGGCGAATACGCCTGCGTCCGGGCCATGCTGGCCTGCGACCCCACTGCCAGCCGTATCGCCGGCGGCCGCACACTGGTAAAGGTGCGGGCCGTGGACAGCAGCGGCGTGCTGGATGTTGCCTTTTTCAATCAGGAGTACCGGAAAACCAGCCTCCACAAGGGGGAGACATATATCTTCTACGGCAAGGTGGAGGGCGATTTGCTGCGCCGCCGCATGACCAACCCCCTGCTGGAGCCGGAGGGCCGCCAGCTGCTGACAGGGCGCATCATGCCCATCTATCCCCTGACCGCCGGTATCACACAGTCCCGGCTGGCGGAGGCCATGCGGCAGGGGCTGGACGCCTGCCGCGACCTGCTGCCCGACGCACTGCCCGATGCAGTGCGGCAGGCGCATCACCTGTGCTACGCGGGCTACGCCTATGAGAACATCCACTTCCCCACTTCGCCGGAGGCGCTGGACATTGCCCGCCGCCGTCTGGTGTTCGAGGAACTTTTTGTACTGGCCTGCGGCCTGCGGCTGCTGCGCGCCCGCCGGGAGACGGGACACGGCCCCGCCTGTGAAAACGTGGCCTTGACGCCCTTCTACGACGCCCTGCCCTTCGCGCTGACAAATGCCCAGCGCCGCGCCGTGGAGCAGGCCGTGTCCGATATGACCTCCGGCCGCCCTATGAACCGGCTGTGTCAGGGCGATGTGGGCAGCGGCAAGACCATGGTGGCCGCCGCCTGCGTCTGGTTCGCCGCCCAGAGCGGCTGGCAATCAGCGCTGATGGCGCCCACGGAGATCCTGGCCCGCCAGCACTATGAAAATCTATCGCCGCTGTTTGCCCGCTTCGGGCTGCGCTGCGCCCTGCTCACCGGCTCCACCCGCGCCAAGGAGCGCCGGGAGATTCTGGCCGGTCTGGCCGGCGGCAGCATCGACCTGTGCATCGGCACCCACGCCCTGCTGACCGAGGATGTGCAGTACGCCCGGCTGGGGCTGGTCATCACCGACGAGCAGCACCGCTTCGGCGTGGATCAGCGGGCGGCGCTGTCCAAAAAGGCCGCTTCCCCCCATATGCTGGTGCTGTCCGCCACCCCCATCCCCCGGACGCTGGCGCTCATCATCTACGGCGATCTGGACGTATCCGTCATCGACGAGCTTCCCCCCGGACGGCAGAGGGTGGACACCTTCGCCGTGGGGGAGAAATACCGTCAGCGGCTGAATGCCTTTATCCGCAAGCAGGTGTCTGAGGGGCATCAGGTGTTCATCGTCTGCCCGCTGGTGGGAGAGGACGACCATCTCCCCGATGAGCGGAAGGCCGTGACTGCCTACGCCCAGAAATTGCAGGATGAGGTGTTCCCCGACCTGCGCGTTGCCGTGCTCCACGGGCGCATGAAGGCCAAGGAGAAGGAATCCGTCATGGCCGCCTTCGCCGCCGGAGACAGCGATATTCTGGTATCCACCACCGTGGTGGAGGTGGGCGTGGACGTACCCAACGCCAATCTGATGGTGGTAGAGAATGCCGAGCGCTTCGGCCTCAGCCAGCTCCATCAGCTTCGCGGCCGCGTAGGCCGGGGCAGTGCCAAGAGCTGGTGCGTCCTGCTGTCCGACAGCGACAACGAGGATACCCGCCGCCGTCTGAAGGTGCTGACGCAGACCAATGACGGCTTCAAGATCTCCGAGGAGGATCTGCGTCTCCGGGGTCCCGGCGACTTCTTCGGCCAGCGGCAGCACGGTCTGCCCACGCTGAAGGCCGCCGATCTCAGCTGCGATATGCGGCTGCTGGAGGAGGCCCAGTCCGCTGCCAACGATCTGCTGGACGGCGACCCCTCCCTGTCCGACCCCGCCCATGCCCTGCTGCGCCGGCGTATCGACCGCCTGTTCGCGGTAAACGAGGGCGGCTTGAACTGAACAAAAAAATGGACGGAGCGCCGCAGGCGTTCCGTCCATTTAAATGCCGGGCGAAAGGGGGGAGCCCGACAGGGGGAAGAGCATATTCACAGAAAGCATCGTGTCCACGAGTCAAATACAGCACTATGCTCTTCGCATATTGTACTGCAACAGGTTTGTCTTGTCAATGGATTTTACCTGGTTAATTTCCTTTTTCTGACACCCTTCCCCCACTGTACGCGGCGGCAACGCCCTCTTGTCTGCCCGGCCGCGCCGTGTTATACTAAGGAAAATTTGTGCGGGGAGGGGATGTCGTGGCAAAGGACGAGCTGCGGGCCAAGGCCAACGATCTGCCGCTGCTGCCGGGGGTCTATCTGATGATGGATAAGACGGGGCAGGTCATCTATGTGGGCAAGGCCAAAAAACTGAAAAACCGGGTGAGCCAGTACTTTCAGGACACCGCCTCCCACAACGATAAGACCCGCCGTATGGTGTCGCAGGTGGATCGGTTCGACACCATTATCGTCCGCTCGGAATTTGAGGCTCTCATTCTGGAGAACTCCCTGATCAAGCGGCATATGCCCCGCTACAACATCCTGCTGAAGGACGACAAGGGCTACCCCTTCGTGCGGCTGGATGAATCGTCCGAATACCCCCGCTTTTCGCTGGTGACCCGTCCCGTGCAGGACGGCGCCCGGTATTTCGGCCCCTTCGGCGGGCGCAGTGAGACGCGGCACGCCATCGACGCGGTGTGCGCCGCCCTGCGCCTGCCCACCTGCTCCCGCCGGTTCCCCCGGGATATCGGCAAGGAGCGTCCCTGTTTGAACCACCATATCGGGCGGTGCGACGGCTTCTGCCGCCCCGACGGGCCGGACGCCGCCGAGTACCGCCTCCGCATCGAACAGGCAGTGCGGCTGTTTGAGGGCCGGCTGCGGCAGGTGACGGCGGAGCTGACCGCCCGGATGAACAACGCTGCCGAGGCGCTGGACTTTGAACAGGCCGCCGCCCTGCGGGATCAGGTGCGGGCGCTGGCTGTCCTGTCCAAGAACCAGAAGGTCATCGCCGGCATCTGTGCCGACACCGACGTGTGGGGCGTGTACACCGGCCCCGTCCGGGCTGGCTGCGCCGTGCTGCACATCGAGGACGGCGACCTGCTGGGCCGCCGGGTGGAGGTGCTGCCCGCCGCCGAGGACGACGCGGCGCTGCTGAGCGCCGTGGTAATCCAGTACTATCTGGATCGCGAGGTGCTGCCCCGGGAGATCCTGCTCCCCCTGCCCATCGAGGATATGGACACTCTGTCCGCCCTGCTGACGGAGCGCTGCGGCCATGCCGTCACCCTCCGTATACCCCAGCGCGGCCAGCGCCGGGAGCTGCTGGACATCGCCAACCGCAATGCCCGGGAGGAGGTGGAGCGTGTCACCTCCGACGCCGAGCGCACCGCCGGGACGCTCCGGCTTTTGCAGGAGCTGGCGGAGCTGCCCGCCCTGCCACGCCGCATGGAGAGCTACGACATCTCCCACACCGGCGGCGCCGATCAGGTGGCCAGCATGGTGGTGTTCGTGGACGGGCGGCCCCTGAAGCGGGACTACCGCCGGTTCCAGATCAAGACCTGCACCGGTGCCGACGACTACGGCGCCATGGCGGAGGTGCTGGAGCGCCGCTGCCGCCGGTATCTGGATGGCGATGAAAAATTTGCTCCGCTGCCTGACCTGCTGCTCATCGACGGCGGCGTGCAGCACGCCCGCGCCGTGGAGACGGTGCTGGAAAAGCTGGGACTGACCGTCCCGGTGCTGGGCATGGTGAAGGACGACCGACACCGTACCCGTGCACTGGTCACCGCCGACGGCCGGGAGATCGGTATCCAGACGCCCCCCGCCCTGTTCGCCCTCATCGGCCGGGTGCAGGAGGAGGTACACCGCTTCGCCATCGCCTACCACCACCAGAGGCACACGAAAAGCGCCTATCGCTCCCAGCTGGACGGCATCCCTGGCGTGGGCGAGGCGCGAAAAAAGCTGCTTTTGCAGCGATTCGGCACGGTGAAGGCTGTCCGTGCGGCAGACCTGCCCCGGCTGGAGGAGGTACTGCCCAAGCCCGCCGCCCGCGCCGTCTACGATCATTTTCACAAGGAGACCACACCATGAGATATTACGCCACCCTCGGCCCGTCCTGCTGTAATACCGCCGCGCTGGCCGCCCTGCTGCGTCGGGGCGTCACCGGCTTCCGGCTCAATCTGTCCCACACGCCGCTGGCGGCCCGGACGGATTGGATCGATGCCCTGCACGAGGCAGAACGGAAGACCGGGCTGCGCGCTCAGCTGATGATCGACCTGCGCGGTCCGGAGGTACGCATCGGCGATATGCCCGCCCCTCTGCCGCTGGCGGAGGGTGCCGCCGTCACGCTGGGCGCGGACATCCCCGTGGATGGCGACGTGCTGGACGCTCTGCGTCCCGGCATGACCGTGCTGCTGGACGACGGTGCTATGGCGCTGACGGTGGTGGACGGCGGTGTATGCCGCGTCACCCGGGGCGGCACTCTCACCGGCCACAAGGGCCTGACATTGGAGGGTGTTGACCTTCGCCGCCCCGCTCTGTGCGAGGCAGACCTTGCCGATCTGTCGCAGGCGGCAGCGCTGGGCGTGAACGCCGTCATGCAGCCCTTTGTCCGCAGCGCCGGCGACCTGCGCGTGGTGCGGCAGACTATGGCGGAGAACGGCCTTGCCGACGCGGAGCTGTTCGCCAAGGTGGAGAACCAGCCGGGGCTGGACGCCCTACCGGACTGGCTGGCACTGTGCGACGTGGTGACCATTGCCCGGGGCGATCTGGGCAGCAGTCTGCCGCTGGAGCGGCTGCCCGCCGCCCAGAAGCGCATCGCCGCCCTGTGCCGCAGCCGCGGAAAGCCCTTTCTGGTGGTGACCCAGCTGCTGCACAGCATGATCGACCACCCCTCCCCCACCCGCGCGGAGGTGCTGGATATCTACAACGCCGTGCTGGACGGCGCGGACTGCCTGATGCTCACCGGCGAAACGGCGCAGGGCCGCTACCCGCTGGAATCGGTGGACTGGCTCATCCGCGTGGCGCAGGAGGCGGAAAAAGCGCGTTGAAGCAGAAAGGAACGCACCGACACACCGGTGCGTTCCTTTTTTTACTCGATAAGTTCCCCGCGCCTTTCCGCGCACGGCTTATTCGCCGATCTGGTTCTCGATCAGATCAGCCAGTGCGTCCACGGCCTCTTTCTCATCCACACCGTCAGCGATCAGCGTGATGGTGGTACCCTGTACGATCCCCAGGCTCAGCACGCCCAGCAGACTCTTGGCATTGACGCGGCGCTCCTCTTTCTCGACCCAGATGCCGCTCTTGAACTCGTTGGCCTTCTGGATAAAGTAGGTGGCGGGTCTGGCGTGCAGACCGACTTCATTCTTGACCGTGATTTCCCGTGTATACATGGAACAGCACTCCTTATGCAGCAATTTTACAGATTTGGCCAAAAAGGCAAGCTTACAGTATCCCTATTATACCGAAACACCCGCTGTAATGCAATGGGCATTGATACGAAATTTGCATAACGCCCTATGATTTTCCCTGAACAATTCGTCGAATCCGACAAAATGCGGCGGTCATTTCAGCTCCACCACCGTCACGCCTGCCTCTCCCTCGCCGTAGCGGCCCAGCCGGAAGCTCTTAACGGCCCTGTTTTTCTTCAGCATCTGGTGGACGGCAGCCCGCAGCGCGCCGGTGCCCTTGCCGTGGATGATGGTGACCGAGCCCAGCTTAGAACGCTGTGCCGCGTCCAGATAGTTTTCCACCACGCTCTCCGCCTCCAGCGTCTCCAAGCCCCGGATATCCAGCTCGGCGGAGGCGCGGGCGCCGGTGTTGATCTGCACCGTGCCGCCGCCGTTGGCGGCGCGGGACTTGGCGGCCTGCTTTTTCTTCTCCTCGATCTCCTCCGCCGTCTCCAAAAGACGCACCTGCGCGGCCTTGACGGTCATCTTCATCTTCCCTGCCTGCAAAAGCAGGGTGCCGTCGCCGTTGACCGCCAGCACCGCCGCCGCTGTCCGAACGCCTGCCAGCTCCACCGTGTCGCCCATGGCAACGGGGCGGCTGGGCGCCGGGATGGGCTCCTGCTCCTCGTCGTGCTGGTGCAGCGCCGCCTCCGCCTCCTTCAGGCGGCGGCGGACATCGGCCTTGCCGTCGTTCACTGTCTGATAGTCGCTGCGCTGCTGCTGCTTCCGCAGCTCATCCAGCTCGGCGAATACCTGCTCCGCCTGCTGCTGGGCCTGCCGCACGATACGCCGTGCCTCGGCCTCGCCCTTGGTGCGGGCGTTGTCCTTGGCCTTCTCCATCTGTTCCCGGAACGTCCGGGCCTTGCGGGCATCCTCCTCCCGCTGCTGCCACAGACGATCTGCCTCAGTCTGGGCCTTTTCCAGCCGCTGACGCTTCTCCTCCAGCTGGGTCAGCACGTCCTCAAACCGGACGGATTCACTGTCCATCTGCGCCTTGGCCGCCTCGATGACGCTCTCGTCCAGTCCCAGCCGCCGGGAAATGGCAAAGGCGTTGGACTTGCCGGGAATGCCGATGAGCAGCCGATAGGTGGGCCGCAGGGTCTGTACGTCGAACTCACAGCTGGCATTCTCCACCCCCGCCGTGGTCATGGCGAAGGTCTTCAGCTCCGCATAGTGGGTAGTGGCCGCCGTCAGCGCTCCTTTGCTCCGTACGTCCTGAATGATGGCGATGGCCAGCGCCGCGCCCTCCACCGGATCTGTGCCCGCGCCCAGCTCGTCGAACAGGATGAGGCTCCTGTCGTCGGCCTGCTTTAAGATCTCCACCGTGTTGGCCATGTGTGCGGAGAAGGTGGACAGGCTCTGTTCGATGCTCTGCTCGTCACCTACGTCCGCCAGAATACGGGAGAACACCTGCACGGCGCTCTGGTCGCCGGCGGGGATGTGCAGGCCGCACTGGGCCATCAGGCTCAAAAGACCTATGGTCTTCAGGGTCACGGTCTTGCCGCCGGTGTTGGGGCCGGTGATGACCAGCGTGTCAAACCTGCCGCCCAGCTCCACCGTCACCGGCACGGCCTTGGCCTGATCCAGCAGGGGATGCCGCGCTCGCTTCAGGTCGATGCCGCCCCGCTTGCGTACCATGGGACGCCCCGCGTCCATGGCGTAGCTCAGCTGCGCCCGGGCAAAGATGGCGTCCAGCTGCACCAGCACATCGTAGTTATAGAGGATCGTCTCCCGCTGGGCGGCGCACTCGCCGGACAGGATCCGCAGGATGCGGTCGATCTCCTTGTCCTCCTTGGCCTCCAGCTCCTTCATCTCGTTGTTGGCCTGCACCACGCCCATGGGCTCCACAAACAGTGTGGCGCCGGAGGAGGACACATCATGGACAAGTCCCGGCAGGCTGCCCTTGCACTCCGCCTTTACCGGCACCACGAACCGCCCGTCACGCTGGGTGATGAGTGCCTCCTGCAGCACCTTGGCGTAGGAGGGGGAGGAGATGATGCGCTGTAAGATCTGGCGGCCCTTGGTGGCCGCCACCCGCATCTGCCGCCGGATATCCGCCAGCTCAGGGCTGGCGGTGTCGGCGATGGTCTCCTCGTCCAGAATGGCGCCGCGTATCTTGTCCTCCAGATACTTGTTGGGCCGCAGGGCGGAGAACAGCCGGTCGATGGCCGTGGGCTCGCCCTGCCGATCCGCGTCGTAGTCGCTGACCCGCCGGGTAGCGGTCAGCACCCCGGCGATATCCAGCAGCTCGCGGGTGTTCAGCATACCGCCGTGGTCGGCGCGGTTCAGCGGCTGTGCCACGTCCTTCACGCCGGTGAAGGACGGGCTGCCATGGAGCCCCAGACGGGTCTTGGCCGCGTCTGTCTCGTCCAGCAGATGGCTGACCGTCTCCGCCTCGGTGGAGGGCCGCAGCCTGCGGCACCGCTCCTTGGCCTCGTCGCTGACGGCCCGCTGTGCCAGCATCTCCAGCACCGCGGGCAGCTCCAGCGTCCGCATGGATTTTTCAAATAAGTCGCTCATATGTATGTCCTCACGTTACCCCAAAAGGGATTTGTAGTAGTCCAATGTCCGAAAGCTCCGCTCCAGCTGGCTGGCGGCGAAGGCCTCCCCCGCGTGATCCAGCTCCCGCAGCGCCGCAGGCTCCAGCGTGAAGGCGTACAGCCGCCGGCTGTCGCAGTACAGGATATGCCGCAGCGCCGCCAGACCCGCCGCCGTCAGCGGCATACTCAGACCGCCGGGCTGCTTGCAGCCGCCGCAGTGTACCACGCCGCGGAGCACATCCAGCATAGGTGCCTCCGGCGCCTCCCGGCCGCACACGGCGCACGCCGATGCCAGCGGCTCGAAGCCCGCCAGCGCCAGCAGACGGAACTGGTACGCCGCCTTCACCAGCCCGGGCTCCTTGCCCAGATAGCACAGGGCGTACAGCGCGTTCAGCAGCAGCGACAATATCTCCGGCGACACCGTCTCCTCGGCGCACACCGCCTCCGCCAGCTCCGTGAAGTAGGACGCCAGCGATAAAAGCACGATGTCCTGCCGCACGCCGTCGAACAGCTCCAGCGTGGACGCCTCATCCAGCATATACCAGTTTCCCCGCTTGTACAGCGTCAGCTCCGAGTAGGCCAGCAGCTGGCTGGCGGCGGCGATGCGGCTGTTTTTCCGCCGCGCCCCCCGCGCGATGAGGGGAATTTTCCCCATATCTGGCGTCAGCACTGTCAGGATCTTATCCGCTTCCTTTGTCTCCGTGACCCGCAGCACAAGGCCGGTGGTCACTGTTTTTCCGTTTTGCATACCGCCTCCTGTTGGCCGCGCCACAGCAGATATGCCTCCGGTGCGCCGGTGTCGCAGAACAGCTCCCAGTAGTCCATGGCCGTCACCTCCCTGCCGTTAGCATGGAGGTCTGCGGCGGAATTATCACTGGGAATGCTTGGTGTTGGTTTTTGCCTCCGGCGGCAAAAAGGAAATAATTTTGCCGCTGTTGGCAAAAGTGGGTCGCGCCGGAGCGCGAAATCTCCCTGCCGCGCCCGGGGGCGTGGAATACCCTCACTCCTCCGTATACCCCTGACTGCGGATAAAATTCGGGTTGTCCCGCCAGTTTTCCTTGACTTTTACCCACGTTTCCATGTACACCTTGGTACCCATGAACTTTTCGATGTCCCGCCGGGCCTGCGAGCTGATGCGCTTGAGCATCTCGCCGCCCCTGCCGATGATGATGCCCTTGTGGCTGGCCTTTTCGCAGTAGATGGTCACATCCAGATCGATGATGCCGCTGTCCACCCGCTCGGAGAACCGCGTCACCTCCACCGCCGTGCCGTGGGGGATCTCCTTGTCCAGACACCGCAGCATCTTCTCCCGCACGATCTCGGCGCAAACCTGACTGTCCGCCTGATCAGTGGTCATGCCATCAGGGAACAGCTGCGGACCCTCCTGCGCGTATTTTTCCAGCTGGTGCATCAGATCCTCCAGCCCGTCGCCCGTCCGGGCGGAGATGGGGATGATGGCGTCAAAGCCGTCATACGCCTCACTGTACGCGGCAATGACCTCCAGCAGCGCGTCCTTCTTCTCCACGGTGTCGATCTTGTTGATGCACAGCACGCAGGGCAGGTTCTCCTCCCGGATGCGCTGGAGCAGAATGCGCTCCGGCTCGCCCACATGGGCGATGGGCTCTACCAGCAGCAGCGCGCACTCCACGCTGCTCAGGCTCTCCCGCACCACCTTGACCATGTAGTCCCCCAGACGGCTGCGGGGCTTGTGCAGACCCGGTGTATCCAGCAGAACATACTGGGTATCGCCCCGGTTCACCACGCCGTAAATACGGTTGCGGGTGGTCTGGGGCTTGTCCGACACGATGGCGATCTTCTCGCCCACCAGTGCGTTGGTCAGGCTGGACTTGCCCACGTTGGGCCGTCCGCATACCGTGATCATCGCCGTTTTCGTAATGTGTTCCATCAGGTGATCCTCAACTTTCTTTCATTTGAGCTTTTTGTGTGTTTATTTCCGTTCAAGGCCCAGTGCGGCCATGATGGTCTCCTCACGCGCCCGCATCTGCGCCTTCTGCTGGCCCTCGTCCATGTGGTCGTAGCCCAGCAGGTGCAGCACGGAGTGGACAGCCAGATACGCCAGCTCGCGCCGGTTGCTGTGGCCGTACTCCTTGGCCTGCGCCTTCACCCGTTCCAGCGAGATGGCCATGTCGCCCAGCGGCACATAGCCCGTCCCCGGATCGGCGTCCTCCTGCCCGGGCAGCTGGCCGGGCGTCAGCTCGAACTCCGGGAAGCTCAGCACATCCGTGGGTCTGTCCACCTGCCGCATCTCGCGGTTCAATTTCTGTATGCCCGCGTCGCCGGTGACATATACATCCACCTCGCAGGGTACGTCCACGCCCTGCTGGTCGAGGGCCGTGCGGATGACCTTCCGCAGGAAGCTCTTGGCGCTGTCGCTGACGCCGGGGACGTCCGCCGTCACCGGGATATAGTGTCGTTTCATTTCTTTTTCTCCTCAAATTTCGCGTAGGCCTCGATGATGCGCTGCACCATCACATGGCGCACCACATCCTCCTTGGTGAGCTTGCAGACCGCTACGCCCTCCACATCCCGCAGCACCTTCATGGCCTCCTTCAGGCCGCTGACCTTGTCGGCAGGCAGGTCGATCTGGGTCACGTCGCCGGTGATGACCACCTTGGAGCCGAAGCCCATACGGGTCAGGAACATCTTCATCTGCTCGCGACTGGTGTTCTGCGCCTCGTCCAGAATGATAAAGCTGTCGTCCAGCGTCCGGCCACGCATATAGGCCAGCGGCGCCACCTCAATGTTGCCCCGCTCCAGATACTTCTGATACGTCTCCGCGCCCAGCATATCGAACAGCGCGTCGTACAGCGGCCGCAGGTAGGGGTCTACCTTGCTCTGTAGATCGCCGGGCAGGAAGCCCAGCCGCTCGCCTGCCTCCACAGCGGGGCGGGTCAGGATAATGCGGTTCACCTGCTTGTCCCGGAAGGCGGCCACCGCCGCCGCCACCGCCAGATACGTCTTGCCCGTACCGGCAGGCCCCACGCCGATGGTGACGGTCTGCTTCATGATGGCGTTGACGTACTCCTTCTGGCCGATGGTCTTGGGCTTTACGGGGCGTCCCTTGCTGGTGATGCAGATAACGTCCTGCGTCAGTTCGCTGATGCGCTCGGCCTGTCCCGACCGCACAAGCCCCGTCACATAGCGCACGTGCTGGTCGGAGATGCTCTCGCCCTTGTTGGACAGCGTCAGCAGCGCCTGCACCGCCTTGACCGCCAGCATCACATTCTCCGGCTCGCCGGACACCACGATCTCGCCGCCCCGGTTCACCACCTGTACCTGAAATTCCGTCTCCAGCAGGCGGATGTTCTCATCGAAGGAGCCGAACAGGTTGACGGCCTCCTCCATACGTTCAATGCTGATGCGTTGTTCCATATTTGGGTCTTTACCTCCCCATATCCTGTATATCCAGCGGCGATGATACGCCGATCTGTTCCTCACACTCCGCGTGGAGCGTCACCACCAGCCGCGTCCCCTGCCGCACCGCGTCAAAGCGGTGGTGCAGCAGGTTTCCGTCCCGCTGCGCCAGCGCCGTGCGGAGCTGCGACATGAGCTGCGCCTCCCCCTCCGCCCGGGCCTCCTCCGGCGAACGCTCCGTTTCCCCGGCGGCATAGCGCACGGTGCGCTCTGTCACCAGCGTCACCGGCAGCGTCAGGCCAAAGGGCAGCTGCGCCTGATGGTACAGGGTCATTTTATCACAATCGGGGCCGGTCATGCTACCCTTTCCGTAGATTTTTATGCGGTTTCTTCCCACGTCCACCGCCAGATGGGTGACAGCCTCTGTCTCCTGTCCCTTTTCCCGCACCGTCAGCGGCACGGACACCGACAGCTCATACCACGTCCGCGCCCACACCTGCCCCATACCGTGGAGCAGCCGGTAGCCCCGCCGGTCGGAGTCCACCACGCCGGAGATCAGCACCTGCCCCGCCGTGACGGTGCTGCCCGCCATGACCTGCGCCTCCCCGTCCAGCGCCTGTACGCTGGTGACAAGGCCGTCCCGGGCGGCCACCACGTTGGTGATCTCCCCGTCGGTGTAAAGATGGGGTGGGCGCTGACGCTCCACCACCTGCACATGGGCGGTACAGCCCCGCATATTCACCGTCAGCCACACCACGTCCGGCAGCTCCAGCAGCACATGGTTGCGCAGCTCCTCCTGCCGGATGCGGCTCCGCGCGCCCAGCGCCACGCCGTATTTTTCCAGCGTCCGCAGGATCGTCTCCGTTGGCACAGTGTCGTTGCCCGTCACCTGAAAGGCCCAGATATGGGTGCTGCCCAGCGCCATCATCAGCATCAGCAGTCCCGCCGCCGCCAGCAGCACATACCGCCGCCTGTACTGCCGCCACACCTCCGGTGCGCCCTCCGTCCGCACCACGGTGAGCACCGCGTCCGTCTGCGTCAGCACCTGCCGCAGGCGGGGCAGCGTCAGATGTGTATAAGAGACAGGGGCAGCTCGGCACGGTCGATGGCCGCCCGCAGCCGCAGCTCCGACAGCCACGTCAAGCCCCAGAACGGGATGCCGTGGGCGGCGCAGAGGTTCAGCACCCGCTCCGGCGCGGCGCTCTCCACCTCCACCGTCACCTGCCCCCGCAGGTAATTCAGCACCTTTCGATACATGGCCGTCCCTCACTCCACCAGCTCCAAGCCGCGGATGACACCGTTGATGCGCAGCTCCTCATCGGTCATCACCGCCAGCTCCAGCCCCTCGCCCCGCACCCGCACCACCACCGTTCCGGCGTTGATGTCCACCGCCTCGGTGCTGTACGCCAGCACGCCGCGGTGCCGGTCGATGTACAGAGAGCGGTTGCCCAGCAGCTCCATGCGCGCCACGCCGGATGCCAGATTTACCGGCAGATCCAGCCGGTCCATGGCCTGCTGGCTGACCTGCGCCCATTTTTTTGACAGCTTTGCCATATACGCACCTCCGATGCCCGTTCGCGGGTAAAAAAGCCTATGCGCCCAAGTGGGGAAACTTGCCTGTCCCCGCGCATATCCGGCAGAGATGGGCGCATAGGCTGACAGCGGTGATGTGCTTGAAAAAATGGCTTTTCCCGGCGGCAGCCGCCTGCTCCGGCGTATTGGCACTGCTGCTGTTGACCTGCGGAAATACGGCGGCGCAGGGGGTACGGGACGGGATATCCCTCTGCCTCGCCTCCGTCATACCGGCGCTGTTCCCCTTTTTCGTGGCGGCGCAGCTTCTGACGGCACTGGGCGCGGCAGAGGTGCTGGGCCGGGCGGCAGGCCCGCTGTTCCGGCGGCTGTTCGGCATCGACGGCGCCGGCGCCGCCGCGTTTCTGCTGGGGCTGCTGGGCGGGTATCCCGTAGGCGCAAAGGCCGCGGGAAGCCTTGTGCGGCAGGGGCTCCTCTCCCCGGAGGACGGTGCGCGGCTGCTGACCTTCTGCAACAACGCCGGGCCAGCGTTTATTCTGGGCATCGTGGGAGGCGGTGTGTTTCACAGTCCCCGGGCAGGGGTATGGCTATACCTCCTCCATGCCGCCTCCGCCACGGCGGTGGGGCTGCTCCTGTGCCGCGCCGGAGGGGCGAAGGCGACTGCCGTCCCCCGTACCGCTTCAGTCGGTACACGGCGCAGCGCGGTCATACCGGTGAAAAAGCCGCCCGCCTCCCTCGCCGCCGCGTTCATCGAGGCGGTGCAGAGCGGGGTGCGCGCCATGGCGGGCGTGTGCGGCTTCGTCATCTTCTTTCTGGTGCTGCTGCGTTTGGCGGAGGAAGCTCTCGGCTCGCTGCCGCCGCTGGCGGCGGGGCTGCTGGAGCTGACCAACGGCATTTTGCGCCTGACGCCGGACCGGCGCGGCTTCATCACGGCAGCGGGGCTGCTGGGCTGGGGCGGACTCAGCGTACACGGCCAGACGGCGGCGGTGCTGGGTGGCTCCGGCGTCTCCCTGCGGTGGTATCTGCCTGCCAAGGCCCTGCAGGGCGCTTTATCGGCGGTGCTGGCTGCCGCCGTATGGCGTTGGGTGCTGTGAAGCGCCGGACACCCCTCCCCACACGCAAAAAAAGAGACGGCTGCGCCGTCTCTTTTTCATGTTTGCAGTTTTTTCGCGGATGCGTCTCAGCGCTGCCCCTTGTCGTAGGGGATACCCTCCGCCTTGGGAGCGCGGGACTTCTTGGATGTGAACGCCAGCACCACCAGGGTGATGATGTAGGGCAGCATCCGGTAGAGGTGGGAGCTGATGCCGATCTCCGCCAGCCAGTACACGCCGTCTCCGTTGATGTCGAGGCTGGAGTACGCCGCGGCGATGCACTTGAAAAGGCCGAACAGCAGAGAGGCTCCCGCGATGTTCAGCGGCTTCCAGTTACCGAAGATCATCACCGCCAACGCCAGAAAGCCGAAGCCCGCCACGTCGCCGTTGGAAGAGCAGTTGGCCGTGGTCAGCGCGTACACAAAGCCGCCCATGCCCGCCAGCGCGCCGGAGATCGTGGTGCCGGCATAGCGCATCTTATAGACGTTGATGCCCAGCGAGTCCGCCGCCTGCGGATTTTCACCGCACGCCCGCAGGCGCAGGCCAAAGCGGGTCTTGTAGAGCAGGATGGACAGCACCACAAAAACGATCATGCAGATATAGGTCGCCAGATACACCTTGTGCAGAAGGGTGGTGCCCAAAAAGCCCAGATCGTCCGTCTTGGCGAAGCCCAAGGTGGTCTTTTTGATCATGAACCAGCTGGCGGCGTCACCGGTGGCCATCTGCAGGGTGTTCTGGTTGGCAATGATACGGATGAGGAACAGCACCAGAGCCGGAGCCATCAGGTTCAGCGCCGTACCGCCGATGGTCTGGTCGGCGCGCAGGTTCACAGAGGCGAAGCTCAGAAGCAGGGAGAACAGTGCGCCGAACAAGGCTGCCGCCAGCATCGCCAGCAGCTCAAACCCCTGCAGCGCTGCCCAGTCGCCCGCCGCCTTCGCCGCGTCGAACACATGGGCCAGCTGCATCAGCCGCACGAACAGCACGCCGATAAAGGCGCCGAAAATCATAATACCTTCCAGCGCCAGGTTGATGATACCGCTGCGCTCGGCAAACACGCCTGCCAGCGCCACGATCATCAGCGGGACAGCATAGATAAAGGTCTGTTGGATCAGAAATGTCATGTCTGCTCTCCTCCTTCCTGATTTTGCGCCGGTGTATCGGGCGGCTGTGCCGCCGCTTCCGCAGGCGCGGGTACCGCGGCAGGCTCTGCCGTCTTGCGCTTCTTACGGCCGGTCAGCCACATACGGATAACCAGCGAGAAGGCGGAGAGATATACGATCACGGAGATGATCACGTTGGTGATGTACTCGTTATAGGCGGTGAGGTTCGTCAGCTGCATACCGACGATGTCCAGCATTGCCATGAATATACCGGTGAAAACGACAGCGATGGGGTTGTTCACCGCCAGCAGCGCCACGGGGATGCCGTTGAAGCCCACGCCGGGGAGAGACTGATAGGTGCTCCAATAGAACTCGGTGTTGCCGCTGAGCCAGTAGAGCGCCGCGCCGGTACCCGCCAGTGCGCCGGCGATGGCCATGGACAGCACGATGTTGCGGCGGTCGGCGATGCCGGCGTAGCGGGCGGCGTGGCGGTTGGAGCCGCAGGCCTTCAGCTCATAGCCGAAGGTGGTTTTCTCCATGATAATGTAAACCACGACAGCCAGCAGGATCGCCACTATGATACCGCCATTGACCTGAGAGCCGGGGAATATCTTATCAAGCCCCAGCTTAGGGGTCGCCACCCCGTTGAAGGTAGTTTTGTAGATGTACCCGGACTTGGTGTTTTCCACCATGTTTTTGAAATTGCTGATGTCGAACATCCACGTCACAAGGTTGGCGGCGATCCAGTTGGTCATGATGCACGCCAGCACCTCATTGATGTTCAAAAGCGCCTTCAAAAGGCCGGGGATCGCGCCCCACAAGGCGCCGGCCAGCATACCGCCCAGAAACGCCAGCACCCAGATAAGCCCCGCGGGAACGGCGCTGGAGGGGATGCCCAGAGCGATGCACAGGGTGGCCAGGGTACCCATGAGGTACTGCCCCGGCGCGCCGATGTTGAAAAGTCCCGTCTTAAAGGCGACGGCCACGGAAAGGCCGGTCATGATCAGCGGCATGGCGCGGAAGAGCATATTGCCGATGTTCTGGGCGTTAAAGCCCCAGCTCAGGGCGCCGGTGGCGTCGCGGCCGGTATTGAGGATACCGGCGAAAATCAGCCGGATGCCGTCCCAGATGCCGCTGCCGGAGATCTTGCTGTTGAAGGCGCCGACAACGATCACCACGATGCCGCCGACCAGCAGTCCCGCCAAAATGGAGATCAGCGAGGAGATGACCTTTTTGGTGCCTTCCTTGGCGTAGAGGGCGGAGAATTTTTCTTTCATACCGTTTCACCTGCTTTCTGCGCCCGCTTGGCGCCGGCCATATACAGGCCCAGCTCCTGCACGGTGATCTGCTTGGGATCGAATTCGCCCACGATCTCGCCCTCATAAACCACCAAGATGCGGTCGGAGAGGCTCATGACCTCATCCAGCTCCAGCGATACCAGCAGCACCGCCTTGCCGCGGTCACGCTCCGCTACCAGCTGGCCATGGATATATTCGATCGCACCTACGTCCAGGCCACGGGTAGGCTGCACCGCCACGATCAGGCTCTTATCCCGGTCGATCTCCCGGGCAATGATGGCCTTCTGCTGGTTGCCGCCGGACATACTGCGGGCGATGGTCACGGGGCCCTGACCGCTGCGGACGTCGTACTGCTCGATAAGCTTTTCGCTGTAAGTGCGTACAGCGTCGCGGCGGATGAAGCCATGGTTCTGGAACTGCGGCTCCCGGAAGCACTGGAGTACCAGATTTTCCTCCAGTGTGAAGTCCAGGATCAGACCATGCTTATGGCGATCCTCCGGGATGTGGCTCATATCGGCGCTGCGCTGGCGGATAGAGGCGTGGGAGATGTCTTTTCCGCAGAGGGTGATCTTGCCGGTGGAGCGATCAAGACCGGTCAGTCCATGCACCAGCTCCGTCTGGCCGTTGCCGTCGATACCGGCGATGCAGACGATCTCGCCGGCGCGGACAGTGAAGCTCACGTGGTTCACGGCGTTGCGCTTGTGGTTGTGAGATGCCACGCACAGATTCTCCACCTCCAACACGGCTTCGCCGGGCTGGGCAGGCTTTTTGACGACCTCCAGCTGCACGGGACGCCCCACCATCATGTTGGAAAGCTCCTGCTTGTTGGTATCACAGGTGTTGACCGTACCCACATAGCGCCCCTTACGCAGCACGGTAACGCGGTCAGACACCTCCATGATCTCGTTGAGCTTGTGGGAGATAAAGAGGATACTCTTGCCCTCCGCCGCCAGATTCTTCATGATCTGCATCAGCTCATCGATCTCCTGCGGCGTCAAAACAGCGGTAGGCTCGTCGAAAATCAGTATCTCGTTGTCGCGGTAGAGCATTTTCAGGATCTCCACACGCTGCTGCATACCCACGGTGATGTCCTCGACAAGGGCGTCGGGGTCAACCTGCAAACCGTATTTCTCGCTGAGCGCCAGTACCTTTGCGCGGGCCTCCTTTTTTTGGATAAAGCCCATTTTCGTGGTCTCCGCACCCAGAATGATGTTGTCCAGCACCGTGAACACGTCCACCAGCTTGAAATGCTGATGAACCATGCCAATGCCAAGAGACGTCGCCACATTGGGGTCGGTGATCTCCACCTTTTTGCCATCCTTGCGGATTTCGCCGGCCTCCGGCTGATACAAGCCGAAGAGCACCGACATCAGCGTGGATTTTCCCGCACCGTTTTCCCCCAAAAGCGCGTGGATCTCGCCGCGCTTGAGCTGCAGCGTAATGTCGTCATTGGCCTTGATGCCGGGAAACTCCTTGGTGATGTGAAGCATCTCGATCACATACTGGGGAGTATTGTCCATGCCGCCACCTGCTTTCTGTAAGTTAGTTCTGCTCCCCCGTTGGCTAAGGGACACAATAAATATCTGTATTATAAAGGATAGCGCGGAGAATTGCAAGAAAACCACCTCGGTCTCATGCAAAAAAGAAAAATTTGTGCAAGAAAAAGAGACGCCCAATAGGGCGTCTCTTTTCTTTACGTAGCAAGGCTGAAATTACTCGACCACATTCAGGGTCAGGCTATCGGTGCTGGCCAGCTTGGTGTAGTCGTTGTCCACGACCAGAGTGCCGTCGGCCATAGCCTGGATCATGGCGTTGTAATCGTCAACGCTCCACTTGGTCAGGGACCAGGTAGCGGTGGGCAGACCCACAGCGTCGTCCTTAGCGCCCAGGGTAGCGCAGGTGCCGCCCATGGTAGCGAAGGAGCCGTCATACACCTTGGCGCAGGCCCACTGCACGGAGGCAGCCAGACCCTTCATCGCGGAGGTGACCACGGTGTCGGACTCGAAGGACTGGTCAACGTCAACGCCGACCACTGCGCCGTCATTGGCGGAAGCAGCAGCAGCGATGGAGGCGAACATGGAACCGCCGCAGGCAAAGATGCACTCGGTGCCGTTCTCATACCAGCCGTTGGCCATGGTCTGCAGCTCGGGGGAAGCGGAGAAGGAGCTGCCATACAGCCAGGAGTAATTCATCTCGACCTTCTCGTTCAGCTCAGCAGCAGCGGCGGAAGCGCCCTGCACGAAGCCGTAGCCGTAACGGCAGCAGGCGGGGTTGGTGCCGCCGCCACCGCCGGTGAAGCCCAGCTTGGTGTAGCCTTCCTTAACGACAGCGTAACCGGCCAGATAGCCGCACTGCTCTTCCTGGAAAGCGATGCCCAGGGTGTTGGTCAGGGGGTTGCCATCGGCATCAGCCATGGCCCAGCCATCCACGAACACGAAGGAAACATCGGTGAACTCGGCAGCAGCCTTAGCCAGAGCGTTGCCCTGCATGAAGCCTGCGCAGACAATGATCTTAGCGCCGTTGTCGGCAGCGGCCTTCATAGCGTCATAGCGGTCATCGTCGGTGGCCTGATCGCCGTTGGCGGGCTGATAGTACTTGTAGCTCAGGCCGTTTGCGGCAGCATAGAGCTTCACGCCGTCAAAGGTGCCCTGGTTGAAGGACTTATCCTTCAGCTGGCCCACGTCGGTGACGAACGCGATCTCATACTTTCCATCCTCGGAGGTCATCTCGTCGGCGATATCGTCGGCGTTGACGACAGTCTGCGTCTGGGTATCGTCGGGATCGGTGTTGTCCGGCTCCTGGATATCGGGCTGCTTCTGCTCGCCGCAGGCGACCAGAGACAGAGCCATGACCAGAGCCAAAATCAGAGCAAGAAACTTTTTCATGATTCTTAATCTACCTTCCTAAATTTTTTATTTTCACGCCTCGCGGCGGGAAAACCAAGTATGCACAGGAGAGCCGCCCCTCCCATCGCAGGGTGCATTATAGCAGATTCCTTTGCAAATAGCAAGCTATTTCCATACTTTTCAGAGACATTCTGAACGAATTTTACAGTTTATTTGCATTTTGTTTGTGCGAAACGCACGGTTTTCTTACTTCGCCGCCATTTTTACCGCGATCTCCAGACCGATCTTCATCATGTTGGTGAAGGTGTTCTGGCGGTCGTCAGCGGACAGCTCCTCGCCGGTGACAAGGTTATCGGAGATAGAGCAGATGGCCAGTGCCCGCTTGCCGGTATAGGCGGCGGTGCAGTACAGACCGGCGGCCTCCATCTCCACGGCCATGACGCCCATCTTGGCGTAGCGCATATTACGCCCGGCGGCATCGTAGAACGTATCGGAGGAGTAGAGGTTGCCCACGGGCATCTTTACGCCCAGTTCCTTGGCGCTCTCCACGGCGGCCATCAGCAGGTCGAAGTCGCAGATGGGGGCGTAAGCGCCGCCCAGCTCGTACTGGTCGGCAAAGCTGGAATTGGTGCAGGCGCCCTGACCGGCCACCACGCTGCCCAGCTCCAGATCGGCACGCATGGCGCCGGCGGAGCCGACGCGGATGATATTCTCCACGTCGTACTGGGTGTACAGCTCATAGGAATAAATGCCGATGGAGGGGATTCCCATGCCGCTGGCCATAACGGAGACAGGCACGCCCTTGTAGGTACCGGTGTAGCCCTGCACGCCGCGGACATTGTTGACCAGCTTCGGCTCGGTCAGGAACGTCTCCGCGATGAACTTGGCGCGCAGGGGGTCGCCGGGCATGAGAACGGTCTTGGCGAAATCGCCCTTAGCGGCGTTGTTGTGGGGGGTAGGCATAGTGATTCCTCCTTATATAATTATTGTTCCATGGCCTTGACGGCCTTGACGATACGGCTGGTACCCAGCCGATCCGCGCCCAGCGCGATGAAGTCCCGGGCGTCGTTGAGGTCGGCGATGCCGCCGGCGGCCTTGATCTTCACATGGGGCGCCACGTGGGCCTTGAACAGCGCCACATCCTCACGGGTGGCTCCGCCGCCGCCGAAGCCGGTGGAGGTCTTGATATAGTCCGCGCCGGACTCGGACACCACGCGGCACAGCTCGATCTTCTCGGCGTCGGTGAGCATACACGTCTCGATGATGACCTTCAGCAGCTTGCCACCGCAGTGCTCCTTGATGGCCTTGATCTCGTCCAGCACCTGCTCGTACAGGCCGTCCTTGACCCAGCCGATGTTGATGACCATGTCGATCTCCGACGCGCCGTTCTTCACGGCGTCGGCGGCCTCAAAGCACTTGGCGGCGGTGGTATCGTAGCCGTTGGGGAAGCCGATGACGGTGCAGATGGCGATCTTGCCGTCCACATATTCCGCCGCCTGCTTCACATAGCTGGCGGGGATGCAGACGCTGGCGCAGCCGTACTTCACGCCGTCGTCGCAGATGGCCTTGATCTCCGCCCATGTGGCGGTCTGGCTCAGCAGCGTGTGATCCACGCGGCCGAGGATATTTTTCAGCTCTTCGTTCATAGAAAAGGCTCCTTTCGGGATTTTTCCGCTTATATAGAACGATTATAGCATAGGCGCAGAAAAAAGGCAACTCCCTGCCGGCGCCCGCCGACACAACCAAAAAAGAGGAGAGGGAACTTCCCTCTCCTCTTTCAAAAAACCGGTGTTGGCGCGGTTTTGCTTACTTGCCGAAGTAGCGGTTCAGCAGGCCCTCGAAGGCCTTGCCGTGGCGGGCCTCGTCGCGAGAATCAGCGCACATCCACGCGTTCAAAAACCAATGTTGCCTGAATACGGTCGCCGCCACCAAACCCCTTGCTGCCGCCATTAGATGTCGACATAGTATGGAGACGATACCCTTTGGCGACCTGTGCGTTAATAACATCTTCAAGATCAGTCAAATTACCGGATCCGGTGCCAAAGAACTTTTCTTTAAGTGTTACCTGTAACACTACATAAGGCAGGTCATTGCCTGACGCGGCAGAAAAACGAGACGCCTGTTCCCATATTCCCATAGCGATCGTCCTCCCTGCTATATTTTTGTTTGCTTACTTGCCGAAGTAGCGGTTCAGCAGGCCCTCGAAGGCCTTGCCGTGGCGGGCCTCGTCGCGGGCCATTTCATGGACGGTGTCGTGGATGGCGTCCAGATTATACTTCTTCGCCAGCTTGGCCAGCTCGAACTTGCCGGCGGTAGCGCCGTTCTCGGCATCCACGCGCATCTGCAGGTTCTTCTTGGTGCTGTCGGTGATGACCTCGCCCAGCAGCTCGGCGAACTTGGCGGCGTGCTCGGCCTCCTCCAGACCGGCCTTCTCCCAGTACATACCGATCTCGGGATAGCCCTCGCGATGGGCCACGCGAGCCATGGCCAGATACATACCCACCTCGGAGCACTCGCCCTCGAAGTTGGCGCGCAGACCGTCGATGATCTCCTGACGGACCTCCTCGGGGACATCGTCACCGAAGACCTTGCCGACGCCTACAACGTGCTCGGCGGCCCAGGACTTCTCCTCGGACTGGAGCAGGAACTTGTCGCCGCTGACGTGGCAGACAGGGCACTCGGCCGGGGGAACATCGCCCTCATGAACATAACCGCAAACAGGACATACCCACTTTTTCATAATCGTATCCTCCAATTTTTATTATTATATTGATCTGTGAGGGGTCTTCCCTCTCGCTTACTGTGGTCAGTATACCACGGACGGCTGATTTGATAAGTTGCAATTGCAACATTTTGAAAGTTTTTCCTGTTTTTTTACAATTTCAAAAAGTCGCGCCAGACGCGGATATACCGCTCCGCCTCGTCCTGCGTGTCCGCCTCGGCGGCCATACGCAGCAGCGGCTCCGTGCCGGAGAAGCGGCAGATGACCCAGCTGCCGTCGGCAAAGTAGACCTTGCAGCCGTCGTCGCGGCAGATGCGCGCCACGTCCTTGCCGAAATCGGGCGTCTCGCCCCGGACGAACAGGCGCTCCTGCAGGGCGGCCTTGTGGTCGTGGGTCATGCGGAAATCCGCCTCCGCCCACTGGGGGTCGCCGTACTGCCGGGCGATCTCCGCAAACAGCTCCGACACGGATTTGCCGGTGACAGCCAGCATCTCCACCAGCAGCGCGGCGGCGTAGATGCCGTCCTTGCCGGAGATATGCCCCCGCACGGCCATGCCGCCGGAGGACTCGCCACCGATGACCGCATCGGTCTCCGTCATCTTCGCCGACACCCATTTGAAGCCCACCGGCACCTCATAGCACTTCTCGCCCAGACCCTCCGCCACCCGATCCAGCAGGTGGCTGGTGGAGTTGTTGCGGACGCAGGGACCATGCCAGCCCCGGTACTTCACCAGATAGTAGTACAGCAGCACCAGCAGCTTGTTGGGGGAGACGAACTGCCCCTCGTTGTCGATAACGCCCAGCCGGTCGGCGTCGCCGTCGGTGGCGATGCCCAGATCGCAGTGCTTGTCCAGCACCAGCGCCGCCAGCGGCTTCAGCGTATCCATGTTGGGCGCGGGCAGCTTGCCGCCGAACAAGGTATCGTGGCGGTCGTGGATGACCTCCAGATCGCAGCGGCAGGTGGTCAGCAGCATACTCAGGCTGGACCAGCTCACGCCGTACATAGGGTCAAAGCCGATGCGCAGCGCCGCTTTTTTGATGGCGTCCACATCCACGGCGGCGAGGATGCTGTCCAGATATTCATTCATGGGATTGGCCTCGGTGATAAGGCCCTTCTCCAGCGCCTCATCGTAGTCCACGCTCCTGACGTCGGCGGGGGTCAGCTTCGCGATCTCCGCCTCGATGCGGGCGGTCACGGTCTGGTCGGCGTCGCGGCCTCCGGCGGTGAACACCTTGATGCCGTTGTAGATGGCGGGGTTGTGGCTGGCGGTAACGGCGATGCCGTAGGGCTCCTGCCGCTTTTTGACGGTGAACATCATCAGCGGCGTGGGGCTGGAACGGTTGATGACGAAAGGATGGAAGCCGTAGCCCATCAGCACCTCCGCCGCCCAGTGGGCGGATTCCTTGGACAAAAAGCGCCGGTCGTAGCCCACGCAGATCTCCGCGCCGGACAGTCCCTCCTTCTCCATCAGGCGGCACAGCCCCGCCATCAGCAGGCGGATGTTCTCCTTGGTAAATTCATCGGCGATGACGGCGCGCCAGCCGCCGGTACCGAATTTGATCATAGACCCGATCTCCTTTCAGCGGGACGGGCAGCGCCCTCCCGCAGCATATCCGATGATAGTATAGCCAATCCCGCGACGGGAGAAAAGCCGCGAAAGGTGCGAAAAAGCGGGGCATCCTGCTCTGTTTTCTCAGTAGTCCACCTTCATCAGGCACAGGCCCTCCGGCGGGGCGGTAGGACCGGCCAGCTTCCGGTCCTTGGCCAGCAGGATCTCCTGCACATAGGCGGGCTCCCAGTAGCCGCGCCCCACCTCCAGCAGCGTCCCTACCAGAATACGCACCATGTTCTGGAGGAAGCCGGTGCCGTGGAATGTGAAGATCACCCGATCCTTCCGGCGCTCCACGGTGATGCTGTCCACCAGACGGACGGTGGATTTCTTCATGCGGGGATTGCCGCAGAAGCTGGCGAAGTCATGCTCGCCGGTGAGGTACGCCGCCGCCTGCTGCATCCGCTCCACATCGGGGCGGTAGTCCAGCAGCGTCACATACTTCCGGTCGAACACCGGCTTCACCGGCCCGTCAAAGCAGGTGTAGCGGTAGGTCTTGCCCAGCGCGTTGTAGCGGGCGTGGAACCGGGGCGCTGCCTCCTTCACCTCCCGGACGGCGATGGCGTCGGGCAGGTAGCGGTTCAGGTAATCGCGGATGCCCTCCGGCGTCTCCGTCACATCCAGCACAGCGTTGGCGGTCATGGCGCGGGCGTGGACGCCCGCATCGGTGCGCCCCGCGCCGATGATCTCCACCGGACGCCCCTGTAAGCGGGAAAGCACGCTCTCCAGCTTGCCCTGTATGGTGTCCTTCCCCGGCTGGCGCTCCCAGCCGAAAAAGCGGGTGCCGTCGTAGGCGATGGTCAGCTTGTAGTTCTGTTCCAAAAGAAATCACGCCCTTTCTGCCTCATTGTAGCAGAAATGGCGTGATTTGCCAACGTATTTTCTTTACAGCCAGCCCATCATCTTGGCAAAGCTGTACAGCAGCTTCAGGCCGTAGAAGATGATGACGGCGCCGCAGACCTTGTTGATGACGTTCAGCACCTTCTCGTTGAACTTGCTGCCCAGCAGAGATACCAGCGTGGACACCGTCAGAAACCAGATCACGGAGGCGGAGCCGAAGCCAAGGATGAAGGGAACGTCGCCGCCGGTGGGCAGCGTGGCGCGGAAGGCGCCCAGCATCATGGTGCCGTCGATAATGGCCTGGGGGTTCAGCCACGTCACCACAAAGGCGGAGGTGATGAGCTTCCAGATCGGCACGTTCACGTCCCGGCCGCCCTCCAGACTGGCCTTGGAGCGCAGCAGGCCCACGCCGATCCAGATGACGATCAGGCTGCCGATGGCCAGAATGACCTTCTGGAGCCAAGGCACCGCCTGCATCAGCGCGCCCGCGCCCAGAAAGCAGCTGAGTCCCAGCGAGATATCCCAGAAGATGACGATCAGTGCCGTGAGATAGACGCGGCTGCGCCGCTGGGTCAGAGCGCTGTTGATGACGAACAGGTTTTGCAGGCCGATGGGCGCCACATAGGCAAGGCCCATCGTCAGGCCCTGAAGATAGATGTTCATGGGATGATTTTCTCCTCGTTGCTATTTACTTTGTTTTTCTTACCTGCTATCATGATAGCACCTGCGCCGGAAAAAGCAAGAGCGCAGATTTATGTGAGCAGGTCAGGAGGAACTAACCATGTCCGAGCAGCACTATGACTGTCCCTGTATGGAAAAATGCCCGCTGCACCACGCCATGCAGCTCATCGGCGGCAAGTGGAAGGTGCAGATCCTGTGCGCCGTGTGCAACGCCGGTGCCATCCGCTACAACGCGCTGCGGGGCAAGCTGGACGGCGTGAGCAACACCGTGCTGTCCTCCGCGCTGCGGGAGCTGGAGCGGGACGGACTCCTCATCCGCAAGGAATATCTGGAGGTGCCGGTGCGGGTGGAGTACAGCCCCACCGACAGCTGCCGGGAGCTGCTGCCCATTCTGGAGCAGCTGTCGGACTGGGCGGAAAAGCAGATGTGACGCACATACCCCGCCCATGCGGCGGCACAGGCGGGGTATGTCTTCCCTATGTATCGGTGTATCAGACGGAGATGCGGCGAACGCCGTCATTGGCCTTCAGGAAGGCCAGCGCCTCCTCGTGGCTGATGGGCGGGTCCAGCTTGGCGGTGACCTCCATGCGCAGTACGCCGTCCTCGCGGGTCAGGCTGCTCTCGGTGATCTGTCCCCGGTGCGCCTGCAGCAGCTCGTCAAAGCGCGCCAGCAGCCCCTCGTCGTCCGCCATTTCCACCACCAGCTCCTGCGTGGTCAGGGCGTCCGCCCCCACCGGGAAGCGGTGGAGCACGATCTGGATCGCCACCAGCACGGCGGCCTCGATAAACCCGACCCAGTACAGGCCCGCGCCGATGGCCATGCCCACGGCGGCGGTCCCCCACATACCGGCGGCGGTGGTCAGACCCCGGATGGAGTTTCCGTTCTTGAAGATAACGCCGGCGCCCAGAAAGGAAATACCGCTGACCACCTGCGCCGCGATGCGGGCAGGATCCGCACCCCGCAGGCCGTCAACGCCCACCAGATCCACAAAGGCGTACTTGGACAGGATCATGAACAGCGCCGAGGTGCAGGCGATGATGCAGTGGGTGCGGACGCCCGCCTCCTTCTGCCGCTTGCTGCGCTCCAGCCCCACCAGCGCGCCCAGCGCCGCCGCCAGCACGATACGGATGAAGAATTCCAGATTGTCAAATGCAGTCAGTGCCGCTTCCGGCACAAAGCTCGTCAAACCCGGCAGCATCGTAAGACCTCCTTTCGCGTCTTGCATTTTGAAGCCCGAAGGTGTAGTATCCTCATTATACTCGATATGTCAAGGCTTCAGCAGGGAAGATCCTGCCAAATTTTCGAATTTTCTGCGGGTTTTCCGCATACCCGCTTTCACAGACACGTCATGGACGACAGACGGCTCCGGTGCGGATATCCGGAGCGCGTAAACGGAGGAAACGCATATGAAAAAACTTTTCACTCGGCTGCTGGTACTGGTACTGGCGCTGACGCTCACCGCCTGCGGCGGCCAAACAGCCAACGATATCCCGCCGGAGGGCGAGGACGACGGCATCGTCTGTCCCGCCGGCTTCGACGGCATGGAGGAGCTGCTCGCCGCCGCCCGGGCCGAGGGCAAGCTGACGGTCTGCGGCTCCTGCGAGGAGGCGTATCTCGCCGCCGCCTGCCAGCGCTTCGAGGAGCTGTTCGGCATCCGTACCACCTACCAGTATGTGGCCTCCGGCAGCGTGCAGACCCAATCGCAGGGAACGCCGGGTCATCCCGCCGCGGATGTGTGGTTCGGCGGCAGCGCCGAGGACTGTGCTGCCTGCGGCGACGCCGGTCTGCTGGCCGCCTACGACGCCGCCCACGCCTCCCACCTGACGGACGATCTATACCGCGACGCGGGGGGTCTCTGGTACGGCATCAGCGTGGATCCGCTGGGCTTCGTCGTCGACCGGGATATGCTCAAGCGCATGGCGATCGACGCCCCCACGGGCTGGGCCGAGCTGCTGGACTTCCGGTATCAGGAGCTGCTCTGGACTTCCAACTATACATACGACGGGGCGGGACGGCTGCTGCTCCGCGCCGTCCGGCAGCAGCCGGAGCTGTTCGGCGGGGAGAACTATCTGCTGACGCTGGATGAGAACGTCGCCCTGTATGCCGCCTCCGATGCGGCGGTGACCCGCTGCCTCGGCACCGGCGAGTGCGTCATCGGCATCAGCTTCCTGTCCGACGGTATCGCCCGCATCGAGGACGGCTGCACCAACCTCCGGCTGGTGCTTCCCGCCGAGGGCACCCCCTGCCGGATCGCCGCCACCGCCATTTTCAAGGGCGCCGCGCACCCCAACGCCGCCAAGCTCTGGACGGAATTTGCCCTGTCCCCCGCCTGCGTGGAGCTGGCGGCCGCCAACGGCTGCTTCCAGTTCCCCGTGCTCGGCAACGCCCAGCGCCCCTCTACCTCCGCAGCCGGTTTGGATCTGCGCGGTGTCGTGGCTCTCGACCAAGACGAGTCCGCGGATGTCATTGATGCCTGCATTGAGGAGACGATGAACGCCTTGACTGAGGCCGGAGCGGACGTCAGCGCGGAACGGTTCCAGACCCCCTGAACCGCCGCACCGGACAGCCGCCATCCATGGCGCGGCAGGGGAATTTTACGTTTTTCCCTGAAAAGGTGTGACAAGCCGGGAATTTAATGATATACTTGGAATGTTAGCGACCGTTATTGTGTCAAGAGGTGTTTCTCATGGTTCGCAAATATCCGCAATTAGAGGTCGATCTGTCTATCCTGCGCAGCAATGCGCGGCAGGTCATCACGCGCTGTCAGCAGCAAGGTATCCGCGTCTGCGGCGTGGTAAAGGGCGTGGATGGTCTGCCGGAGGTGGCCCGCGCCATGCGCCTGTGCGGTGCGGAGGAGTTAGGTACCAGCCGCCTGGAGCAGGTGGAGCGGTGCCGCGCCGCCGGTGTCGGCGGCCCGTGGCTGCTGATCCGCATCCCCGGCCTTTCCGAGCTGCCGGATGTGGTGCGTCTGTGCGAAACGTCCCTCCAAAGTGAGCGCGTCACGCTGGACGCGCTGGAGGAGGAGTGCGTTTTGCAGGGCAAGACCCACCGGGTCATCGTCATGGCCGATCTGGGCGACCTGCGGGAGGGCTTCTGGGACAAGGACGAGATGGTGGACGTGTGCGTCCACGTGGAGCGGGAGCTGCCCCATGTGGAGTTGGCAGGCGTCGGTGTGAACCTGACGTGCTACGGCTCCACCAAGCCCACGCCCGAGAAGATGCAGGCTCTGCTGGCCATTGCGGCGCGCATTGAAAAGCGCATCGGCCGCAAGCTGGAGATCATCTCCGGCGGCGCCACCAGCTCGTACACGCTGGTACACTGGGGTACCATGCCGGCGGGCATCAACCATCTGCGCATCGGCGAGAATATCCTGCTGGGCAAGGACCTGCAGGTAAGCTGGGGCATTCAGGATATGGACTACCTGCGGATGGACGGCTTTACCCTGCGGGCCGAGGTGGTAGAGGTGCGGGAAAAGCCCACCTACCCCATCGGCGAGTTTGCCATTGACGCCTTCGGACGCAAGCCCGTGTATGTGGATCGCGGCATACGGCGGCGCGCCATTCTGGCGCTGGGCCGGGCAGATGTGGGCGAGCTGGAGTCCCTCATCCCCAGAGAGGCCGGGCTGACCGTCATCGGTGGCTCCTCCGACCACTGCATCATAGACGTGGAGGACTGCCCCCGTCGGCTGGAGGTGGGCGATATCGTGGAGTTTTCTCTGTGCTACAGCCACCTGCTCTACGCCACATCGCGCAGCGACGTCACCATTCAATTTGTAAATTAAATTAGGAGGAATATACAACATGGGAAATATGGGAGATCTGGCCATCCTGCTGGTGGGGATCGTGGACGCGCTGTTCGCCTTTTTCGTGGTGGCGCCCATCCTGCTGAACACCGCCAGCCTGTTCGGCGTCCAGAAGCGCTTTGCACAGGCCATGGTGGAGGAGGGCATCATTGATGCCGACACCGTGAAGCAGATGCAATCCAAGAAGCAGATCGCCGGTGTGCTGATCTCGCTGGTGCTGTTCGCTGTACTGCTCTGGACGTGCTGGAAGAGCGCGCCGATGGGCTACCTCTGCGGCGGCGTGGCGCTGGTGGCAGGATTCCTGAAGTACCGCAAGATCGTGCAGTACAACAGCCTGACCGTCAAGCGCTTCCGCAACACCTACAAAGACCAGATGAACGTCACCAAGTTCAACAAGTTCGTAGATACACACTTCTGAGCCTACACAAAAACGCGGCGCAATAGCGCCGCGTTTTTTGTCGGAGGCATCGCCTCACAGAAGCATATCGCCTCGCGTGTAACGCGGGGCTCAGAGAGCTCCGCCGGCCTACCATGCCATCACGGAAAGAACAAGAGAGACGGCAGCACAAGCTGCCGTCTCTCCTTATGTTCCTGTGAAACCAAGCGTACCGCAGGTACTTACTTAGCCATAGCCTTGTTGGCCTCGGCCATCTCCTGGAAGATGCCAGTGTGCTTCTTCGCCATGATAGCACGGATGACCAGCAGGGTCGCCACCATCAGCGCGCAGGCGATGATGAGGCAGATGACCACGTTCTGGATGATACCGGCCAGAATGAAGCTGACGAAGGCAACGCCGGATACGGTCAGCGCGTAGGGGATCTGGGTGAACACGTGGTTCAGGTGGTAGCAGTGCGCACCGGCAGAAGCCATGATGGTGGTATCGGAGATGGGGGAGCAGTGGTCGCCCATAACGCCGCCGGAGCAGGCCGCAGCCAGACCGATGGTGCAGAGGATGGGCTGGGTGTCGAAGTCAAAGACCTGGACAACGATGGGAGCCATGATGCCGATGGTACCCCAAGAGGTACCGGTGGCGAAGCCGATGGCAGCACCGATGATGAAGATCACGGCGGGCAGGAACTTGGCCAGCTCACCGGCGCCGGACATGGCGTTGACGACGAAATCGGCGGAGTACATGCCGTAACGGGTAAGACCGCACAGGGTCCATGCGAAGGTCAGGATCAGGATGGGGGAGATCATCTGGATAAAGCCGTTGGGCACAGACTCGAAGGACTTCTCAAAGCCGATGGAGCCGCGCAGCCAGAAGTAGATGAACGTAAACACCAGAGCCAGCATGGAGCCGATGGCCAGACCTTGACCGGAGGAGGCGTTGGAGAAGGCGCCCATGAAGTCGCCAGCGTACTCGCTCTCGGCATCGAAGAAGCCGCCGGTGTAGATCAGGCCGATGATGCAGGTGGCGATCAGGACCACCACGGGCAGGATTAGATCCAGCACGGAGGACTTGCCCTTGGAACCGGTCTCGTAATCGTCAGCACCCTCGAAAGGACGCTCGGGAGTGGTGAACAGGTCGTCCTTGACCTGTGCGTTGTACTCGTGGGTCAGCATGGAACCGTAGTCGATGTTCAGCAGGGAGATGACCACGATCATCAGCAGGGTCAGCAGGCAGTAGTAGTTCCAGGGGATCTGCTTGATGAACATCTCGATACCGCTGACGTTGTCGGAGTTAACATAGCCGGACACGGCAGCTGCCCAAGAGGAAACAGGGGCGATCATGCAGACGGGAGCGGCGGTGGAGTCGATGATGTAGGCCAGCTTGGCACGGGAGATGTGGTGGGACTCGGTGACGGGACGCATAACGGCACCCACGGTCAGGCAGTTGAAGTAGTCGTCGATGAAGATCAGCACGCCCAGCAGCATGGTCATCAGCTGTGCGCCGGCGCGGGACGTAACGGTCTTCTTCGCCCAACGACCAAAGGCCTCGGAGCCGCCGGTCTTGTTCATCAGGTCGACCATGATGCCCAGCACCACCAGGAAGACGATGATCGCGATATTGCCGGCGTCAGCGACGGTGCTGACGATACCGTTGTCGCCCTCGACCAGCTGCACCAGCGTGTTCCAGGGATGGAAGTTGCTGACCAGCAGAGCGCCGACCAGACAGCCCAGGAACAGGGAGGAATACACTTCCTTACTGATCAGGGCCAGCACGATGGCCACGATGGGGGGCAGCAGGGACCAGAAGGTGCCTGCGAACGGGGTGGTCGCGTCCTCGACGATGATGGGAGCATCCTTAAACGTGATGCCGAGAATGGCCAGCAGCACGACAAAGATACCCAGCGCAACGAAATACGCTATCTTGGTACTTTTCTTTTCCATGTGTGTGATTTACCTCCTCACAAATTGGTTGCCTCATCCTAACGTTTTTTTAGGCGCTTGTCAATGTTTCGGCAATCCGGCGGGCGGGTAATTTTTAACAAATTATGAACCGCACTTTCTCCCTTTTCCCCAATTTCCGGCCGTTTTTACACGATATTATCAACCCTCGTTTGTTCCTTAACGCTTCTTTTGCGGCAAAAATTAGACGCTTTGTCGTGTTTCGTCTTCGCTGTTTCACAAATATCGCAAATTTGTGTCCCGGCGTTCCTATCCATCCGCCGCGTTTTTTTACCACTTTTGTGGGGCCTCCACACAGCGAAAAACGGGAAGCCCCGAGGGACTTCCCGTTTCGATACTTATGCAGTATATGCGGTTGCGAGGGGTTACTTACTTAGTCAGAGCCTTGTTGGCCTCGGCCATCTCCTGGAAGATACCCGCGTGCTTCTTAGACATGATAGCACGGATGACCAGCAGGGTGGCGATCATCAGAACCACGGCGATGACGAGGCAGATGACCACGTTCTGGATGATACCGGCCAGAATGAAGCTGACGAAGGCAACGCCGGATACGGTCAGCGCGTAGGGGATCTGGGTGAACACGTGGTTCAGGTGGTAGCAGTGCGCACCGGCAGAAGCCATGATGGTGGTATCGGAGATGGGGGAGCAGTGGTCGCCCATAACGCCGCCGGAGCAGGCCGCAGCCAGACCGATGGTGCAGAGGATGGGCTGGGTGTCGAAGTCAAAGACCTGGACAACGATGGGAGCCATGATGCCGATGGTACCCCAAGAGGTACCGGTGGCGAAGCCGATGGCCGCACCGATGATGAAGATCACGGCGGGCAGGAACTTGGCCAACTCGCCGGCGCCGGACATGGCGTTGATGACGAAGTCGGCGGAGTACATGCCGTAACGGGTCAGACCGCACAGGGTCCAAGCGAAGGTCAGAATCAGGATGGGGGAGATCATCTGGATAAAGCCGTTGGGAACAGACTCGAAGGACTTCTCAAAGCCAACAGCACCGCGCAGCCAGTAGTAGACAAATGCGAACACCAGAGCCAGCATGGAGCCGATGGCCAGGCCCGGGCCGGAGGAGGCGTTGGAGAAGGCGCCCATGAAGTCGCCCGCGCACTCGCTGCCGGCATCGAAGAAGCCGCCGGTGTAGATCAGGCCGATGATGCAGGTGACGATCAGCACCACCACGGGCAGGATCAGATCCAGCACGGAGGACTTGCCCTTGCTGCCGGTCTCGTAATCGTCAGCACCCTCGAAGGGACGCTCGGGAGTGGTGAACAGGTCGCCCTTGACCTGTGCGTTGTACTCGTGGGTCAGCATGGAGCCGTAGTCGATGTTCAGCAGGGAGATGACCACGATCATCAGCAGGGTCAGCAGGCAGTAGTAGTTCCAGGGGATCTGACGGATGAACATCTGGATGCCGTTGACGGTGTCAGACTGCACGTAGCCGGACACGGCAGCCGCCCAAGAGGAAACCGGGGCGATCATGCAGACGGGAGCGGCGGTGGAGTCGATGACGTAGGCCAGCTTAGCGCGGGAGATGTGGTGGGACTCGGTGACGGGACGCATAACGGCGCCCACGGTCAGGCAGTTGAAGTAGTCGTCGATGAAGATCAGCACGCCCAGCAGCATGGTCATCAGCTGTGCGCCGGCGCGGGACTTAACGGTCTTCTTTGCCCAACGGCCGAAGGCCTCGGAGCCGCCGGTCTTGTTCATCAGGTCGACCATGATACCCAGCACCACCAGGAAGACAATGATGGCGATGTTGCCGGAGTCAGCAACGGTGGTGACGATACCGTTGTCGCCCTCGACCAGCTGCACCAGCGTCTCCCAGGGACGGAAGTTGCTGACCAGCAGAGCGCCCACCAGACAGCCCAGGAACAGAGAGGAATACACTTCCTTGCTGATCAGGGCCAGCACGATGGCCACGATGGGGGGCAGCAGGGACCAGAAGGTGCCTGCGAACGGGGTGGTCGCGTCCTCGACGATGATGGGAGCATCCTTAAACGTGATGCCGAGAATGGCCAGCAGCACGACAAAGATACCCAGCGCAACGAAATACGCTATCTTGGTACTTTTCTTTTCCATGTGTGTGATTTACCTCCTCACAAATTGTTCTTTCATCATACTCGCACGTTAAGATATTGTCAACCTCTTGGCACTACATTCGATTATTTTAACAAATTGTGAACGTTCTTTTCCGTCGTTTTTACAAGAAGATCGCCCCGTTTTTTGCTCCGAACCGGCCGCATCCACTCCTCTCAAAGCAAGAAAATGCCGGTGCAGCGGCATTTCACGCCAAAATATTCCATGCAAAAGACCGCCGGAGCGATGCTCCGGCGGTCTTGACAGGATGTATGTTAGAATATTAATTCCGTGTTAAGGACATCAGAAGAAGAATTCCTTGATCTGGCCGTACAGGATGAGGATCATGCACAGCGGAGTGATGTACTTGATGCAGATTTTGAAGAAGCCGTAGCTGCCCATGGCATGACCGGACTGCTCACACTCCTCCTTGACCACTTCGGGGCCGACCTCCCAGCCAAACATCAGAGACATCAGCAGCGCGCCCAGCGGCATCATGATGCCCTCAGACAGCATATCCCAGAAGTCCA
>ERZ1026772.286-NODE-286-length-39376-cov-84.406653_pt1 | contig 39376 bp, 26 predicted proteins | sample MGYA00380124_ERZ1026772 | MGnify/ENA primary metagenome ERZ1026772 (study PRJEB33269, sample SAMEA4719760) | human gut metagenome | biome: human-associated habitat; feature: organic feature; material: feces | place: Cameroon | collected 2013-10 ...
TTCTCTTCAGACTACAGAAAATATATGCCTAAACACATACTTTTACCCATGAACCAGGATAGGTCTAAGGGCGGATCCGGGGTGGAGAACAAAAAAAGAGGCCGACTATTATGTCGACCTCTTTTTGTGCTCTGCTAGGGACTCGAACCCTAGACCCACTGATTAAGAGTCAGTTGCTCTACCAACTGAGCTAGCAAAGCATTTATTTTTAGAGCTTTACACCTTACGGCCTTTGCTCTGGAAAGAAGCGTCGCTCCTTTTAGTGATCCGTTCGGGGCTCGAACCCGAGACCCCAACATTAAAAGTGTTGTGCTCTACCAACTGAGCTAACGAATCTTTCCAACCTTTTCAGGAAGTGGTCTTCCTGATTGGGATTGCAAAGGTATAGCATTCCGATGACTTCTCCAAATATTTCCGGGAAAATTTTAAGAAAAAGTCAACTCTTTCAGGAACACGGAATCGGCGGATCTTGCCCAGTCCGGGAAGGATTTGTCCGCTACAAACTCATTATCAGCGAAGTGCAGCAGCAGGTCAAGGTCGAATCTGTCGGAAGCCACTGCCGGGCAAGGAGCCTCGCCCCCTCCTCCAGGAGCCTTATCCCCACCGGAAGCCTCGTCCCCTCTTCCAGGAGCCTTATCCCCACCGGAAGCCTCACTCCCTCCACTAGGAACACTGTCCCTACCGGAGGCCATGCGACATCCTTCCGTGGCGTCGTAGGCGTTGCATTTTTGCTCGATGTGCGACGGCACCATCAGCAAAGGCTTGCCCAGATACATGGCCTCGCAGACAGACTCGAAGCCGGCGGTCGAGGCGTAGGCGTGGCAACCGGCCATCTGGCGCAGGAACTCCTCGTCGTTCAGATAGTAGAAGGACAGAGTCTCATCGACCACTTTGACAGGAGCCTCGTCCGCCCTGTCCCAGAAAAAGCGCAGCGGCACCTCGGGATGGGCGGCATGCCATTCCAGGACATCCTGCGAGAATCCGGCGTTCAGCATGTAGCCATGAATATACCCGCCGTCCCGCACGGCCGGGTCATCCGCACCGGAGGCCGGCCGCAGATCAAGGACGGCAGGACGCAGAAGCGGCGGCACAACCTTGATCCTGCGCTTCTGGTCATCTGGCATTGGTCTGAAACTCAGGGCCAGGATCTTGGCCGAGCCCCAGGCGACCATCCGCGTGAACATATTCAAAGCATAATGTCCCGAGTAGCCGGTGCGGGGGAACCTGAAGTCCTTGTGCAGGAAGAGAAACTGGTGCCCAAGGCACACCATAGGCGCTTTCAGGCCGCTGAGTCTGTAGCCCATCGTGCCGAGTATGTCGTAGAAATTGACCACCACATCAGGGCGTATCTCCTTCAGCCTTCGTGAGATAAACCGGATTGAGGGGATGAAACCCGCCATGTGGAGGATGTTGTAGAGTCCGGTCTTCAGCGAGCTGGCCTTGCGGTTCGACGCCGAAGGGACGAAGTTGAAGCTCTCGAACATCTCGACAGGAGCCTTGATCGTCCCGGCGAAAAATGCCGGCAGCTTCCGGGCTGGACTCTTCCCCACCAGCACCGCCGCCACCTCATGGCCGCTCTCGCGCAGAAGCCGTTCCATAGAGATGGCCTGGGTCAGATGACCTCTTCCTTCTCCCTGGACAATGAAAACATATCTCATAGCTTTACTTAGTAAGCGTTAAAAAATAAGTTGAACTAAATTCTGTGTCAGATTTATGAGGATAGATTTCTTTTGGAAGAAGGAGTTTGCCGGTGGCACATGACTGATGAGAAATGAAATATAGACCATAAAGATATACAAATGGTTCAAGTTATTTTTAAATGATTACTTAGGGGCGGAATACTCCTTGATCCTCTGCTCGTCAGCGAGTGGGCAGACAAGCACATTGCCATCCTTGACGGCCACGACATAGTCCTCCAATCCCTTCACCACGACCCTGTCGGTCCCGTCGGCATGGACAATGCAACCCTTGCAGCCGAAAAGCCGCACGTCCTTGCCGATCACCTTGTTGTCCCCGCTGGAGCCGTCTTCCTGGCATCCGTCCGGAACAGGATCGTCTGATGATGAAGGAATATGTGCCTTGACGGAACTGAAACTGCCAAGGTCAGACCAATCAAGGTCTCCTTCAATGACATAGATGTCATCCGACTTCTCCATCACGGCATAGTCGATGGAGATTTTCTCGCAGGTCGGGAACAGTTCCCTGACCGTCTCTCCCTCATCGGAAGTCCCGAAGGACGCGGCGATCCTGTCCATGACCCCTGCGATCTGAGGCGCATGGGAGCGAAGCTGAGACACGATGGTCGCGACACTCCAGATGAATATGCCGGCGTTCCAGAAATAGGTGCCGGCGGCAAGATATTCCTTGGCGGTTGCGAGGTCAGGCTTCTCCTTGAACTCACGCACCTTGACAATCTCCTCGGGACGATTCTCTTCTGCGAATATGTAGCCGTAGCCGGTCTCCGGACGAGTCGGCTCGATCCCTACCGTCACTATGCGATTCCCTTCCGCGGTGAAATTCAACGCCTTGCGTACAATATTGGAGAATCGCTGCTCATTCATGATAAGCGCGTCCGCCGGTGTCACCACAACATTGGCCTCCGGGCAGACAGACGCGATCTTCCAACAGGCGTAGGCGATGCAGGGAGCCGTGTTACGAGGCTCCGGCTCGGCAAGGATGTGGCTCTGCGGGACCAACGGCAACTGCTCCCTCACGATTCTGACGTAGTCCTCCGAGGTGACAACCCAGAAGTTCGCTGGATCGCACACCGGCGTGAACCTGTTGAAGGTCAACTGTATCATCGTCTTACCTATTCCAAGCAGATCCATGAACTGCTTAGGCCTTTCCGGTGTGCTGACCGGCCACAGGCGGCTGCCGATCCCTCCGGCCATAATCACAACATGTGTTTCCATAAAATCAAGCGGTTTAAAGTCTGTTCCGATGGCAATCCCCACCAAAACAAGATGATAGTCTCCGTAAATTTAGAAAAAATCGGCGATATACCATAAAGTTTATTATCTTTGCGTCAAGGAGAAGATCTTTTGAAAGCTGTAAACCCGTCCGTGGCTGAACAAGGGGTAGCCAGCCCCTAAGGCTTGCGCGCGTCGTCTGAAAAGCCGGCCGCCCAGTTAGAAAGCTCCGGAAACATAAGGTTAAACAAGCCGGGGTTGGTCAACCCCGAGCCTCGTAAGAACCGGACAAATCGGTTTCCATGGTCTGATGGCTGTATCCGGCTGGAGGTAATCACCCCTCCCATCCGCCAAGGGATGGAGTAGCTAACCGTCCTGGATGTGACTGAACAATGTGCCGGAGCCGCTATTTGCAGGTAGTCAGGAATCCTGCCGGACGGGTTTACTTTTCATTCTCCTGATCTCCTATCCATCATATTCAGACCCCTGATCCCCGATCCGTCATATTCAGAAAGTGACATGGTAGGCCATACCCGGCTTCGTGTCGATGTCGAGGGTTGTCCTGCCGTAGCGCAGGGAGCAAGACCCTCCGAGGCGGGAGTGTATCACCGCCTTCCTCAGTTTGCCGCCGGACCATTCCATGTCAACCTCGAAGCCGCCCCGGGCCAGCAGTCCGGCCACGCTGCCGTCAGCCCATGCCGAAGGGAGGGCTGGAAGCAGGTGGATGAATCCCATGTGACTCTGGAGGAGCATCTCCGCTATTCCTGCGGTCCCGCCGAAGTTGCCGTCGATCTGGAAAGGCGGATGGGTGTCCCAAAGATTGTCCAACGTGCCGTTGGTCAGAAGGTTCCTGTACAGGGTGTAGGCTCTGTCGCCGTCAAGCAGGCGCGCCCACTGGTTCAGTTTCCACCCCATGCTCCAACCGGTTGCCCCGTCTCCTCGGTGATCCAGCGTCACGCGGGCGGCCTCGGCGAGTTCAGGTGTCGTCACGGGAGACATCGTGTGTCCCGGATGAAGTCCGAAAAGATGGTTGACATGGCGGTGGCTGTCCTTAGGGTCATCGATGTCGCGGGACCATTCCATGATCTGACCGAAACGGCCAATCCTGTACGGAGGCAGATGGCTCTCCACGTGGAGCCATTCCTGGCGCTCCTTCTCATCAAGCCCCAGAAGCTCCGCCGCCGCTGCCGCGTCAAGCAGTATCTCCCTCGCCACGGCATGGGAGAATGTGGCTCCCTCGTCAATCGGCCCATGTTCCGGGGATGTCGAAGGGGTGGCGGTGTAGGTGCCGTCCGGACGCTTCCAAAGATGGTCGACGGTGAATCGGGCGCTTGAGCGGAGGACATCGTAGCCGATCTCGCGCAGGAAAGACGTGTCGCGGGTGTAGTCGTAGTAGTCCCAAAGATGGGTGGCGAGCCAAGGCCCGACCATCGGGCAGAGGTTCCAGGTCATGCTCTCGTCGTTCAGAGGCGAGGCGAAACCGAAAGGATTGCCGGAGATCGATGCCGTCCAGCCACGCGCGTTGTAGTACGAGCGGGCCACCCTCTCGCCAGGCTTCACGAGCGCGCGGACATAGTCAATAAAAGGTTCGACGCACTCCGGGAGGTTGGTCGGACAGGCCGGCCAGTAGTTCATCTGGACGTTGATGTTGTTGTGGTAGTCCACGCGCCACGGACCGTCGATGTTGTTGTGCCATATTCCCTGAAGGTTCGCCGGGAGGTTGCCTCCGCGCGACGAGGCGATCAGCAGATAGCGCCCGAACTGGAAGTAAAGCTCCTCCAGACCGGGGTCGGAAGCCCCTGAGCGATAGCGCTCCAGGCGCTCCGGAGTAGGCAGGTCCGCGGAAGCCTGGTCGCCCGCCAAGGACAGGTTGACCCTTCCGAAGAGCGAGGTGTAGTCGGCGGTGTGCTCCCTCAGCAGGGCGGCGTACCCCTTCGAGGCGGCGGCCTTCACCCACTTCCCGGTCGTCTCCAGCGGATTCACCCCGACATAGGTCTTCGGATCCGTGAAGTCCGGCGAGAAATTCGCCTTGTAGTCAGTGTCGGCGGAAAGATAGAACACGACCTCGTCGGCGCCGGAAGCCTCCAAAACGCCATTCTTGTTGGAAGTCTTGCCGCCGTCCGCCGCCATCCTGACGCGCACGGCAAACTCCATCCCGTTGTTCTTCAAGGCTCCTGAATATACCAACCCGTCCTTTCCGTCAAGGGCGATGCCGCCGTTGGCGGCAGGGTTCGATGAATATTCCAACCTGAGGTTCTGCATTCCGGGGCGGTCGGCACGGAAGCGCATAACCATCACGTTGGCCGGATAAGAGATGAAATATTCCCTGACATAATTGACTCCGCCGCTGGTGAAAGTCACCCTCGCTATGCCCTCGTCGAGTGAGAGAACACGGTGATAGTCAGTGACTGACGATGAGTCCACTCCTGTCCAGACCTTCAGCTCTCCGGCGGTGGTGAAATTCCCGAAGCGGTACTCCTTTTCCTTCGCTGCCGAGTAGGCCACCTTGCCGGTGAAATTGCGCTTGGTCAGCTCCGCCGCCTTGTCCAGATCGCCGTCCACAAATGCCTGGCGGATTTCCGGAAGGTATTTCGCGGCCTCTCTGTTGGCGTCCCAGTAGTGGGCGGCCCCGCCGGACGTGCCCGGGCCGCCACGCCAAAGGCTCTTCTCATTCAATGTGATACGCTCCGCCTGGATGGATCCCAGCACACTCGCGCCGATGCTCCCGTTGCCAAGCGGCAGGGACTGGGATTCCCATTCCGGATCCTCGGAGGTGGCCTTGGAGCCGCCAGAGAAGATCATTTTGCTATCCTTGGCCTTAGCCGTCCAAATCGGATGCTCCCTGAGGGAGGTAGGGGTGTCGAAACGTATTTCATGACGGATCCTGCCTCCGTCGCCCACGTTGCCAGCAGCAAGGGGAAGGAGCGTCCAAAACAATGATACTGTGGTTAGTAGCGTCCTGTTCATAATTCTTATTGTCTTTAGCCATCGGCTTCGCCGGATGGTCGGTGGGACAAAAATAGTGAATAATGATGAAAGCAGCGGGTTTATTGCTGACTTGTTGCTGCATATTGCTGATTTGTTGCTGCATATTGCTGATTTGTTGCTGATTTGGTAGTCCTTAAAATTGTACCTGATAATCTTTGATTGTCTTTTCGGTCTATCTGTCTTTCCTCATCAGTCATGTGCCGCCGGCAACTACTTCTTCCAAAAGGCAACTGACCCGGAAAAATGCCGCCAAATCTTCACCAACTTATTTTAAGTAATCATTAAAAAATAACTTGAACAATTTGTGAATCTTTATGGTCTATATTTCTTTTCTCATCAGTCATGTGCCACCGGCACACTCCTTCTTCCAAAAGAAATCTATCCTCATAAATCTGACACAAAATTTAGTTCAACTTATTTTTTAACGCTTACTAAACGCTTACTTATTGTCAAAAATGTTTGCCAATCCACAAGTTTTTCCTAAATTTGCAGTCTGTTTACAAGAACAAACAATTTTTAAAACAATAAAGCAATGAAAAAAGGACTTCATCCCGAAACCTACCGCCTTGTAGCTTTCAAGGATATGTCGAACGACACCGTGTTCATCACCCGTTCATGCGCGGAGACCAAAGAGACTCTCGTAGTTGACGGAGTTGAGTACCCGGTAGTGAAGGTCGAGATCTCGAACACCTCTCACCCATTCTACACCGGTAAAGTCAAGCTCGTTGACACCGCCGGTCGCGTCGACAAATTCTACCAGAGATACAAGAGCCGTCAGAAGTAATTTCTGTCACGGAGAAAACGATAGTGAAAGAGGAATGGCCGAAAAGTCATTCCTCTTTTTTCTGGAATACTTTGGCTCGTCAAGAAAGGCTGACTTCTATACTTTAATGATTCGTGCGCATTTTTCTGCATAAAAAATTTGGAGGTTAAAGATTTTTACCTATCTTTGCAGTCCCAAAACCAAAGAACGCTGGGTTCGTATAACGGTTAGTACTCAAGATTCTCAATCTTGCAATAGGAGTTCGATTCTCCTACCCAGTACAAGGGTGCCGGAAACGGTGCCTAATGAATAAGAGGGAATGGCTTTTAGTCATTCCTTTTTTTTCGTGTACCCAGCATCAAGGGCCGCAACAGGAACCCTGCGGGCGCGAATCGTGCCAAGAGACGCTTCCGTGGTCACGTCGGTGCCCCTGCGGGCGCGAATCGTGTCGAGAGACGCTTCCGTGGTCACGTCGGTGACCCTGCGGGCGCGAATCGTGTCGAGAGACGCTTCTTTAGTTGCGTCTGGACTTTGGGAGAGAGATAACAATGTCAGAAGACAAGCCCGACACCGAGCTCGGGGTAGAGGCGTTTTAAGGCGATTGTGCTGGTGCCAAGATAGGCGGTGAAACGGCCGAAACGGAGTACGGCTCCGAGCTCGGCGGCAATGCCTTGGGCGGAAGCTTCGGTCACTTTCGCGAAATTCTCTTTGGACTCCTTCCAAAGAAGAGTCCTGTCGCCGTAGCCGGCTCCGATGCTGACGCTCAGCCAATCAAGGCATCTGAATAGTCCTCCACCAGTGACCGCCATCCTTGAGACGTGACCTTCGCCGCTGGTCCAGATGTAGCCGTTGTCAGTGGTGCCGTCCTCGTGACAGATGTAACTGTGGCTGGAAGATTTGAGATTGCCGGTGGCCTTCAGGTATGCCCCGAACCGTTTGGGGTTCCAGACCATCATGACTCCGCCGGACGGATCCGGGACGCTGCCGACGGCAAGGATACTTGCACCGATCCGTTTCCGTTTACGCGTTGCCTGTACGGAGACCGGAGTAGGGACGTACACGATTGAATCCTTGACTATAACCGTGCTTTTCGGCCGCAATGGCAAATGAAGTCTCATCTCATAGACGGATGCGGACTCGATCGGGCAGCCGAACTCATAGTCCCTGATGATGCCGTAGGTCTGGTGCCTGACAGTGATTTTGCGCACACCTTCCGGAACATACACCCAGATCTCTCCGACTTCCTGCCTTACGCCTACTACACCCATCACCCCGACATCGAAATCAAAACCGGCTTCCGGGATGACTACCTTGATCAGCGCTGCCTTTCGGTTGTTCTGATCCAACTCCGGATAGTTGCTCCTCGCGTCCAGATCCCACTCCAGCTTCTTGAAAGACTGGACGAAGAATCCGGATGAGTCCGTTTGCGCCGAGGCGGAAACAGCCGCTAAAAGAAGAATGAATATGATAGCGAACCTCTTCATATTCTAAAAGTTATAAGGTCCGATCACTCCGAAATCCTTGTCCGGAGCCTCCTGCCACGTCCTGACGTGTATGACAGGCTTCTGGTAGTCCCGAAGGTCAACGAGGATGAACAGGTAGCCAGTGTCCGAATATGTCGTGGAAAAATATTCCTGCCTGATCTTTATTCCGAACAGCTGCTCTCCTTTGCCGAGTTTCATCACCTCGCAGTCAGAGAATTGGATGTTGATATATTCCTGACTGGCGAAAACCCTGCTGAGGTTCTTGATGTAGTTCGCCTTGCTCTGGCGGGTCAGGGTGACGTAGCGGTTGCCGCTGTACTCGTTCGGCCCTTTGACGTTCCGGAGCACCCGTCCGGTGATGATCAGCGCGTCGTCATCGAAGATTGAGCTGATGTAGTCCAGGCGCTTGAGGGCGTACGCCGTCTTGTAGTTCTCCAGAAAACTGACGAGGATTATCCTTGCCTCCTCGGTCCAGCCTGTCTGGCCGACAATGCCTTGCACTGTTTCTTTTCCCAGAGAGAACGAGAGGTCACAGATCTTTCTCTCTCCGTTGAACGTGAACACGATGTTCTCCACGAACTGCCTTTGGTTGCCCCTGAACGAGAACACCATCGGGACGCTTCTCGCATAGACCTCTTCGCCCAGTCCGTAGAAATACAGTTCGTCGAAGTTCAGCACCCTGGCGTTGCCATAGCGGATGAGGCGGTTGAATATTTCGTAGCCTTCCGGGGTGAAATATTCATAGAGCGATTCATCCGCTCCGCTGGTGACACCTTTGCACACCTTGTGTACAATGTCTTCATATTCAGAAGAAAAGACAATTGGAGTGAGACCTCCTCGGGCGGAGTCAGGCTCCGTCTGGAATTCTTCCCTTGCCACCACGTCCAGCACTTTCTTCTTGACGGCGGAGAAATCGATTTTCCTTGCTGATGATTCGGATGCTGTAGCGGTTACGGCTGGACCGGAGTGAGTCTTCGCAGATCGCGTCCCGCCGTCGGTGTTCTCTGCTTCCGGAGCCAGTGCCTTCTCGACGAGGCTTACCTCCCTGAACAGATGTTGGAGATGTGCCGGCGTGATTTCGTACTTGATTCTGTATTGGTCGATCTTTGAGCCCGGCCTTACCTCCACGAATCCTTTTCCGTCCTTGGCTGACAGCACCTTGCTCCAAGTCTTCCCGTCAAAGAATTTATAATCAATGTTTTTGACAGGCTTCCCGTCGAAAGTGAATGTCAACTCCACAATCCCTTTGTCGTAAATGTCCTGCCGGTCGAACCCCACATTCAGCCCTTTCAGAATCGCCTCACGTCTGCTTTTCGCCTCGGCAATCGCCACGACATCAGGAGAGGGGAGGCTGCGCATAAGAGTCTCGGCCCAGGAATAATACCGCAGTGCCACATCCATCTGGCATTTCCTGTCCGCCGTGGCAGCGATGGAAACCATCTCCTTAACCTTGCTCCTCCTTCCGTCGAAGATTCTCTCCACATCGTTTCTCTGAATATACCGCATCACGGAAGCCTTTCCCCGTCCGTTTGACGAAATCATCCCGCATTCCCTTTTGATGTCTCCTAAATAGGTGGACATCAGCCTCTTCCTGGCTTCCAATGAATATGGCAGGTCCGCCGTCTGCGCGAGTTTTCCGACCAGCGCGTCAAGCGCCAAACTGTCAGCCACGGTTGTGGTGGCCGCCGAACTTTCGGCGTAGATGTACGAATTGTCTTTCCTTATGCTTGCGGCGCTCTGAGCGAACACCGGAGCGCAAAGCAGGGTGAAAAGTATGGTAATCAGCAGCTTTCTCATCGTCCTAACGTCTGTAAGCAGAGTATTCGGTTTCGAACCGTAGTCTCTGGTCCTTTCCCATCGGCCCTCCAACCTTCTGAAGCGCGGCGCGGATTTCATCAGCCATAAGAGCGGCAGTCCCGGCTGAGGCACTGTCGGACTGGCAGTATTCCCTCAGCTCCTCATAGCTTGACAATATGTTGTCCCACTGTTCCCGGCGCACCTTTTCAATCTTTGAATATGCCTCCAGAAGATCGTCCAAGCTTGCCTCACCCTCCATCACGGTCTCTCCCAACCTTCTTCCGTTCTGATCAAAGAACCCGACGTTCTGCCCAGCGAACGCCACCGCAACCTCATCGGAAATGTAATAGACATCATCATAGACCGGAGCCAGAATCTCCCTGCCTGAGGTGTCCGCCAGCCCGTACTTCCCGTCCAGCGACACAATCATCGTCCCGTTGAGGCAATCGGTCTCCGTGTCGTAGTCAGGCTTGCCAAGCTGCACCTCAGTTCTCGAAGCGCAAGCCACAGCCATTAGGGTCAAAAGCAGGAATATTACTGGTTCTCTGTGCATATTCACAAATTTACCAATATTTTTGGTAAAATACGTGTGGAAAAAGGCTATATTTGATTTTCTATTAGCGCTATTATGGAAGAGACATCAGCTTTTTTCGGATCTTATGAAGAATTGTCTGACGGCGAGCCTGGGGATATTCAGAAAATCCACGAATCGCCGGAGAGTTATTCCATACTCAGCCGTATGATACTTGGCGGTAAATTGGTGGCACTGAAATCCTTGAAGCCTGAATATGTCGGGAATCCCTTTTACGAGGGGTTGCTCCGCAAGGAGTACGAGATCGGCCGCTCTTTGGACCATCAGAACATCTGCCCGACACTGGATTTCATAAATATTCCTAACCTTGGTAATTGCATTGTCACTCAATGGATTGACGGCTGTAGCCTTGCGGAATGGTTACGGACCAATCCACGTAGGTCGCTGAGCCTGTCGAAGCGCACCGACCGATCTGCGATTCGTAAGATTCTCCTCGAACTCTGCGATGCCCTTGAGTACCTGCACCGCAACCAGATTATCCACCGGGATCTGAAACCATCCAACATAATGATCACCAGAAACGGCCAGAATGTCAAACTGATAGATTTCGGCCTTGCCGATGCTGACTGGTACGCCACTTTCAAGAATCCGGCAGGCACAAAGGACTACATCTCGCCTGAGCAGATGGCTGGGGATAGCGTGGACTGCCGTGCGGACATATATTCATTGGGCAAGATAATGCAACGGATGGGGGTATATTCACGAATCGCCGCTGTTTGTGCCGCCGAAGACCGGGACAAGCGCTACGGGTCAGTTGCAGAGGTTCGTTCCGTCATTCTCGAAAAAGGAAAGCGCAGACATTGGATTGCCTTTGCAGCCATTGCGTCGGTCCTCGCCATTGTACTGTCACTCAGCCTTATGCTTCCGGACATCAAAGCCGCGAGGAACCGCCGTGCCGTGGATTCCGTCTTTGAGGAGATCTCCGCAGACATCAAGGAAGCCGGTTACTGATCCTTCCCCTCGCTGAGGACATCGACCCTGTTCAGGCCTTCCTGCGTTCCCGCTATATAGGAGAGTGTATATTCTCCGTTCCTCAGGATCCTCGGGATGTACAGTGGGTAGCCTATCATAAATGATTCCGTCTGAAACTTGTCTCCTTCAAGCAGTTTTGAATTCTCGGATTTGATGACCGTATAGTTGCTGTCTCCGTCGTACCTTAAATTTACAAGCCGGTTCGGAGCCCATCCGATGACCACCTCAGCCCCTTTTTTCAGATCGGATGAGCATACCTTCTTCACCGAGATGAAGTTGGACACATAGTGTCCGTCATTTATTATGCTTTGCCTGAACGCGCTGAAGTCCCGTTTCCCTATGTATTTTGACAGCACATTGAGGGTGGACATCCTCGGGGTAGGTTTCAAGGTCACATATCCCCACAGCCTTTTCAATGTTGAGGCTGAGATCAGTTTGCCAGACTCGTGTTCGACCACGACGGACAGAGCCTCGAAATCAGCGGACGTCGAAAGCCTTCTCCCGTAGCGTTTCTCGACTTCTGCGAGCAGATAATTCAGTTCCGGTACTATTTTAGCCATGTGTTGTGCATTCATTTTGACACGCAAAGATATTCATTTCGGGCATTTTGTTCAAGTTCATTTCGGTTCATTGCGCCAATATCTTAAAAACATATCTGATAATCTTTTTAATGCCTTTCAAATCAGTTATATTTGCAGGCACTATGTCAGTCTCACGAGTGTTTTTGATGTTCATGTCGCTATGCGTCGGGTTTGCCTCCTGTGTGAAGGATCCTGACCCTTCGCTTCATTCCGCTCCTGAGATTTTAAACACCACCTTTAGCGTCGAGGGGCTGGATGTCCAACTCCGGTGCTGCGTGTCGCGGAGTGACAACATCAAAGGATGTGGTTTCTATTTCGGAGACAGCATGGATGCTATGGAACGTTTCAATGCTGAGAACCTTTCCGGCAACGAGTTTTCAACGACAATCTCGGGCTTGGGCTGTGGCGAGTACTTTTGCCGCTCGTTCGTCTCCGGCGGAGATGACAACCGGTTGTCGGAGATCCACCGGATCGATATAGAGCAGCGGATGCCTGTCCTGTCCATCAACTCTTTGTGTGTTAGGAACGGAACAGCCGTGGTCTTTGACTACTCCGTTGAGGATGTCTTCAGCGGGGAGATGATAATCTGTGGACTGTGCTGGAGTCTTTCCCCGTCACCGACATTCGATTTGACGACCAAGACTATGGATGGTTCTGAATATGGAGACAGGACGGTGTCGGTCGAAGGGTTGACGATCGGACAGACCTATTATTTCCGAGCCTATGCTGTCAATGCGAAAGGCACCGCTTATAGCCAGGAAATGAAGGTGGTGATCCCGATGCCGTTCGAGGACAAGACATTGGCCGATTGGATGCTTGCCAATTGGGACAAGGATTCCGACGGGCTGATAAGCTTCGAGGAGGCTGCTCTTGTGACCAAGATCGACATCCGTTCGGACGATGTCAAGTCGCTGAAAGGGCTGGAATATCTTCCGAATCTTGACACCGTCCGGTGTCGCGGTCTGTCGTGCGGCCCTGAGGGCGGCAGCGGTACCCTTGCATCAATCGATATTGGCGTGAACGATCACGTCACTAGCCTGGATTTGTCCAATAATCACATTGAGTCATTGACTCTGTCAGGAGCTTCACGTCTCACGTCTCTTGTTCTTTCCGGTAATGTGGAACTGAAGACGGAGGCCTTGACATACAGCTTGGCATCCTTGCAGGATCTCCGTTCGCTTGACATCACCGGTTGCCGGAATCTGGCGCCGGATCTGTCTTTGTTCCCTTCACTTGAGGAATTTCACTATGACTCCCGCTCTGGAATTAAGGACAATGAAAAGTTGTTCCGTCAGAAAAGCGGCCTCCGGTGTCTCTACGCTGGAGATGCCCTGAAGGATGGGGACAAGATCTACCTGCTCTCGGATCTGGAACTCCTTGACTGCGCCGGAAGTCCTATACGTTCTTTGAACTTGCGCTATAATGTCAAGTTGAGGACTCTTGACCTTGATGGTTGTGACGATCTCTCCTTCCTGGATCTGAACACGAATCCGAAACTTTCCGAGCTCCACTGCCTCTGCAAAAGCCTTAAGCGTCTGGAACTGCTTGAAGGACATGAGATTGATGGCATCAATGTCAACCTCGGCCAGCACAGGCATATTCCTGAATCTGTCGAGATTGTCTACACTCCCCGCATAGAGGACATGGTTTTCAAGCGGTTTATCCTCGACAACTACGACTTCAACTATGACTCTTTTGTCTCTTTGGCGGAGGCGGCGGAAGTCGAGTCCATGAATATCCCGTCGGATGAATATTCCGGAATAGCATCGCTCTATGGAATCGGGATGTTCACGTCGCTTAAAGGTCTGGATGTCTCGAGCCAGGGTCTCTTGACGGAGTTGGATCTTTCCAGGCAGGTCTCTCTCACAGTGTTGGTCTGCGACAACACCTCTGTGAAAACTCTCGATCTCCGTGATTGTCCGGTCTTGGTGTCGCTCTATGCTCAGAATACATCCTTGGTGTCGCTTGACCTTTCCCACAACCCGGCCCTGAAGGAGGCATACCTGTCCGGCTCTCCGATCAAGACCATCTACCTCACCGCCGCCCAGAAAGCGACCCTCCGCCTAATCTGCGACCCCGACACTCAGGTTGTCATTGTTGACTAGGAACTTCTTTCACACGCTCCACATAGACAATCTTCTTTCCCGGAGCGAAGCACCCGACAACGGAAAGAATGAATCCGAATATGCAGGCGATAAAAGATAATCCGAAGACCGCATCAATGGATTCCGTAAAATCAGAGATGTTTTCCCCCGCATCGAATATGGAAGCGAATTCTCCGATAGAGTTGAGGTCATTGATGAACGGTTCGATTTCCGCATAGCCAACAACAAAAAGATATCCCAGTACACTGAAAACAATAATGCCGATGATGGATAATACTCTCATATTCAGAAAATTGATTTAGTATGATTTGTAAAGATGTTATTGCTACTTGATTTCATGTAAGTATTTCTTTGCAAAGGTCTACTTTAGAATTATGAATATCAAGTTCATTCAGGTTCATGTTACTCTTGTCTCATGAATGTGTTGGAATTGAAACATGGTGGTTTATTGTTCCTTTTTTTTTGTCTATGAACCTGCACTGCACCAGGTAGATACGAAAAACCGGAGGCTTGAGGCACTCCGGTTCAAGGAATATTCAAACATCAGTTCATTGATGTTTGGCCGCGATCCTTGCTATTGGGCCTCAAGCCATTCGATGACGGTATTATCGAACTCCTCATTATTGCCCAGGTCTGAATTAGTCTTTCCATCAAAATAATCTGAAACGTCGAAAATGGCTTCAATCTCATCCTCATCGCCTGAGCAATTTTCTGATTGTCGGCACACCTTGGTGCCATCTTCGTCCACCTTGAGGAAACATCCTTTGTATGAACCGTCATTGATCATTCCGACTAACGTACCGTTAAAGACGAAAAATTGCTTTGTTTTGGCATCGACTTTTCCATAAAAATTGTATTCATATCCAGGGCCTAAATAGAGGTAGAAATATAGTATGTCCCGAAATTCTGATGACGGATAAAGTGTTATGTATGTGCTGTTTATTGCATATATGTCAGAATACTTATCGAATATCTGTGAAGCGGATAGCAGTGGTATGCATTCATCCTTTTTGCCAGGGATGTCAAATAACAATATAGTTTGATCTCCGCGTTGGCCGAGTTCACCGTTGCGTGCTGTCAGCACATCCCATTTCTTGTCCGTGCCAACAATGAAGCAATATTCCAGATCCTCACTGTAAGCGAATTCTGGATCATCATATATGTAATATGTCTTTCCATCACTCGTTTTTGTGCTGGCACATTCAGCGTCATCTGTGATCTCTGAAAGATCTTCGGTCTCTTCGGAAACAGAGTCATCCTCATCACCCTTTTCAAAATCTCCAAAGCCCTCCTCGATGCAGTCATAAAGCGATGATGATGCTTTGTGGCCCAGCATGGACGAAACCGGCAACGCGATAACGCTGAGCCCGACAATCACCATTATCACCGTATCAAGCCAGTTCCATTTTGACTTGGCTCCGTCGCTCTCGCCCTTCTTGCAGAGAAGAACCAGAAACCAGATCGCCCCGACCAGAGGAACCATCGAGATGAGTATCCACCATCCGCTCTTGCCTATGTCGTGCATCCTCCTGACATACAAAGCCAGCGTTGGGATGAACAGCGCGAGTCCGAGCAGCAGCGATATTGCCGCCCCGACCAACGGGTTGATGAGAGAACCGAGCATACTCGCCGCTATTGCTATCAGGAAATTACAAAGTACGAACAGCCAGAATTCCTTCCTGCTGCTCTTCCCTTTGAAGTCCGCATAATGATGCCCGATGGCATCAAAGAAATAAGTGCTGAAAAAACCTTTGTTCATTGTGTGTGAATATTATCAATTGTGCTTTTTGATGGGAACTGTTGAATGTATAAGTTATGTAGTGCCTAAATTGACGAAATCGTTCGTGTCACCCGGAATTTCGGAACCATCTTATTATCTTCGTGCCAGTATAAGATAATGGTTTTCCATCGGTTCCCCTCAGTTTCTTCTATTTTAGCATAATATGAGTGGTATATATCTTCTTCTCCTGACATCTTTTTCCCGACGACCGCTTCGAATATCTCATGCGATGTCAGATAGGATTTGTTCCATTTAAAGATATAATAGCTGTCGTTGTCGCCGATTGTTAGAATATTATTGTCAAGGGAATAGGATACTCTGTCTCCGAGAACATTAGTAATTCGGCCTTTCGAATCTATATCCATGTTGAAAAAATCCCGCTGGTCCCCATTCCAGGCATAGCAATGCCATCCTTTTTTGCCATCCAGAGTTTGTTTTAGCATAATAAACGCTATGGAAAAATCATCACGACATATGTTTGACCAATCATTTTTTCTCAGCTCTGCATATACAAGAGAGTCTGGTTTCGATTTAAAATATAATACGTTATGGACATATATGCAGGCAGAGTCCACTTGTTTTACAATAAAGTACGTTTTTTTTGAATCGCTAAGTACATAATTGCCGAATTTGTAACTGTATTCAGTCTCTTCAATGATGACATTGCTTTTTTGTATGTCATCAAAAGACAAATCTTTCAGATAGAAGAGTTCTTTAAGGTTATTATACCCATGTGGCCATTTTAGTCCGTGGTCTATCAGTAGAATGTTGTTCAGCCTCGTCTTGGACGGATTGACCTGCTGCCCCATCATAGTGACCTGAGTCAGGCAGCAGATGATTGCTAATAATAACTTTTTCATTGTGATATGTTTATTATGTATATGAATCAATTTCTGCTGGCTTAATGTCCAATTTGCGGATTATCTCTGTAAACGCATCTATATTGGTTCTCATAGGAATAGGAGTCTTATTGTTCTCATCATATAGAACACCAAAGTTCTCTTTGTCTTTTTCTGAATATGCAAGTAAACGTGAAAGCACAATCCGGCCATATTCATCGAAGTATCGTGAGATTGTACGACGATATGCTCCTCCCGGATACGATACTCCTTTGTCATAGTAAGCCAATTGCTCTACAATAATGTTTGAACAAAAAGATGCGCTATCTTTCTGACTCTTATAGAAATCGTAGTCTTGAATGTCTTGTTCCGGAATAGGTTGTCTTGTCTCGGTCTTTCCATTCAGAACAATTTCCTCTTTGTTTGTCTCGAAGTTCATAATACGATATCCAAGAACTTTGTATGCGCCAATATACCCCCATCCTCCACGACGGAACAAGAACACGATGTCGTTAACTTTGACTTGCTTTACCAGATTTGTTCTCCAATCTTCTTCATATTCCACAAGAGACAACTCATATTTGCCTTCCATAAAGGCACGTAACTGGTCGTAACCCAACATGCAGAAATGCCAGAATTGACCAGAGTATGTTGTTGGATTAATGTGGTCTGATGCAGGTTCGTTCAACTCCACTTTAGGTGTGACTGTTGGATTGGTTGCAGTGGCAGTAGGTACTGTCAGCTCTGTCTCTTCAGGTGGAGCAATTTTGAAACTATCCCAAAGTCTAAGAATCTTATCTTCGTTCTCTTCCTTGGTGCTTTCTTCAGGTGTAGTGTCCCTCAAATCCTCTCGAAGTATTTTAGTTATGACGGCAAATTGTGATTTGTTTATTTTATAAACAGTGCCCAGATTTTCCGCATTTATTTTTGCCTCGTGCATTTTGTTGATGCACTCTTCTATTGCTTCAATTCTATATGGCTTAATATAAAAGATCAGCTTGTTGAAAACTTCAGATCGAAGCTTGCGAAGTTCATCATTTGTAATGTCTTCATCTTCTAACGTTTCCCACATTGTCGAGATGAAGTTTGAATATACGTTGATCTTGTTTTCATAGATTTTTACGTTCTTTTCCTTTTCCTCTTCACTTTCACTTTGATTGCGTAGGAGCATTCTGGTAATGAACATTGTGAGTAAAGCGCCAAGGCATGCTGCCGTCAATTGGAACGCAAGATCGAATCCTGTGAAAATGCGATGAAATAATAGTAATCCAATAAACAGAAGTATCAGGATGACCAGCATTACCCACTCTTTTTTCATGATATCCGGTATTAGATTATTCATATGTCTCTTTTTTTCGGCAAAAATGACAAGAAACTTAAAACGAATCAAGTTCATTTAGGTTCATGTTTGCCGAGCCCTTTGAAAAAGTCAGAATTGGATTCAAAGTGATCATACGAATCGCTTTCATGGCATAGTACTTCTGGTGTGGCTGGGGGCTGGATGTCCCTGAAAAAGTAGCCCGACAAGGAGAGGAATTTTCAGCGAATATGCCGCCTGAGTGTGGTACAGAGGCGGTATGGTTGAAAGTGTTTTGTAAAATCCGGCTGGTTGCCCAGCGTCAACTGAACCTGGGGTGTCTCTCCGTTTCTTAGTCTCTGGAGTTTCTTCTGCGTGGCGCACGATGGTGTGAATATCAGAGCGGCCATCACCATCACTGAGACAATGAAAGTTATCTTTTCGCGATTCATCTCTAGAACATTATCATCAATGAAACGGAGACATCATCCAACGCGATGAAATTCTTCGGGCTGGATTCCTGGATTTCCATGCATTTAAGACAATGGTACAAGGTGTGCTCGTAAAGCCGACCACCCCATCCGCCGATGCCGAAATCCAGATTGAATCTCTTGCTGATCATCCAGGTGTAACCGGTGGACAGCCCTATCCCATATCCGGTTCCCTCGTCAACGGCAAATCTCCAGATGCCTGTCCTTGAATATTCCGACCATTGTCCCTTGACTCCCATCCACCATCCGGAGAACACATACCACGGCCAATAACGGACTCCCGCGAAGGCGGTCTTTCGCTGATTACGGACGGTCAATCCTGATTGTCGTTGGAAACTGAACGGATTGTACCGCCCTCCGGCCTCAAAGGAGAGATGTCTGGAGAGACTGACACCGGCACTCAGATTGACCGTCCCATAGTCAGCCTAGCCAAGGGCGTTGGTTGACACGGACACATGTTGGGCCCTTGAAGTGACAGATATCACAAATAACAAGATGACGACAAGCGCAGATTTTCTCATATGATATTATGACAAGAACTCCTGATTATCTTGTGTCTGTGATTCAGTAATCTTTTTGAGTCTTCCCTCAAGCAACTTCATTCTTTCGTCATAAAATGCGACAAAATCTTTGAAATCATAACTTGTTCCGGATGGAATAAGCTGCGTTTCAATATTGATGTGATTATTCTTTATCCAGTCGCTTAGTGGAGTGTCATTCTTTGACTCATTCAGTCCCGAGTTGAGCAGCTGGAGATTCACCACGCTGTTCCAATATTCAGGGTTTGTGAAGTATTCCGATGGAATCTTATCTTCAGAACCAAAGAACTCAATAAGCCTTTCTTTGGAAAATGAAATCGCCGGATGCAGGTGATCCATGTGATAACGGTCATTCTCAAAACTCAGATGGCTGTAGAGAAGAGACAGTATCGGATAACATGCGGAACTGTTTTTCTGAGTCCTCAGTATGTTCTTGATGAAGTCATCATCAAAACTGAAGTTTCTGTCTTGCCCCTTAAACGCGTTTATTATATCATCAAGCGGGAATAAGTCACCGGAGTGGTTTTTGAGAACATTTCTGATTTTGGTTAATATCGTGTCGGTTTGTCCACCGAACACTCCCTTGAGGAGCGCTATACACAACCATTTGCGCATATTCTCCTTGCATTTCAGATGCTCGGTCTTTTTCAAAAGAGAGCCTTCGATGTTGTTCCAATACACATAATAGATGATCGGTATGACGGCATTCTTTGCCCTGAGGCTGTCATTGTTGAATCCCCAGACTTCGAGAAGCCGGAATGATTGCAGAATACATTCCTTTATCCTTTTCCAATTTGTACTGAAAACGCTTACCGTGCTTGAGTCAAAGTTCTTGACATTGAATTTGATGTTGTCATTGAAAAGGACCAGGCAGGTTTTTAATATGAAATCCTCACTGATCATGAAACCTGGCTTGCCGATGCCAAAGACTTCGGTGACCAGATCAGAAAGGGATTTTCTTGCGTCTGACCCATCTTCAGTGGTCCAATTCGCGATAGTTATTGACATAAGCAAATTGGAGAAGCTAAGAGGAGTACCGCCACTGTTTGTTCTGATGAATATGTCCAAGACGGCATCAATGTCCTGTTTTTCTTCCAGATAATAATTGATGAGTTTGTCTTAGTGAATGCGTTGCATCAGGGTTGACAAAACCTTTCCCTGATTCTCTTTAAGGTTATGCTTAAGTACATATCGTACTATGTCATTAACACTCGTGATGCAGAGGATGTCGCGCACCGGAAACCAATAGTCTGTGTCGTTATCCTGATTTCTTTTGTATTCGTCTTCTGTCAAGAAGCGGAAGTCGTATGCCAAGTCCAGATCATTGTCTGAATCCTTTGCAACCCCGGAATTAAGATTGAGGTACAATCGTCTTGTAGGGAGTGCATCTTCATTGTCCGCCCACCATTTCCGTGGCATTTTGTAAGCGTAGGTACCCTTTAGCCCAAGATACAGACTGGTAAGACGTTGCTGTCCATCGATAACGGCAAAGAAATCAGGACAGCCAATCGCGTCAAAGTCAGGGTTGTTAACCTGAAAGAACTCTCTGTAGGCGGAAAGGAATTTGTAAAACTTAAAGTCCTTTTTGATGCCTGCGTCCTGAATGTGCCAGAACATGAATGAGTTTATAGGGTACCCTCGCATGATGCTGTCAAACAAAGTCTCTATCTGGGATGCGGACCAGACGAATTTCCTCTGAATGGAAGGTAGCAGATACTCTTGACGATCAATATGGTCGATAGCCTCCTTGATTGAAATGTTGTTTTGATATCCTGATGACATGATGGTGTATTTTATTTAATGATGGTTATTATATCTATGATTAATAAACAGAAAATTACTCTTTAACGCAGCGGGTAGAGAATCCATCATCTTTATTGGGATGTCCCATATTAGAATTCCATAAGCCATATACCACGGCATCTGATCTTAAAAAAACGACCCATGGCAAAACGTCTTTATGAATATCGGATGACCATAGATGCGCTGCTTTATCTTTTTGGTATATGATGCCTTCATAGGCTCGTCCTGCATATGGAATAAAAATTTTCGCGATCGCGGTGGCGTACGGTGTTGTGCCCGAAAGCCATCTTCCAAGTTTTCCATCCACTTCCATAATCTCGGAGTAGTTGCTTATCAGTGATTTGCACTCATCTCCGTTTGGAGTTCTCCAACCATCGGGACATGCGGTTTGGGCATCGTCGAAGTTATAGTATTCTCCGTAATCGTTGATGTTTTTTGCTCCGACATTTACAGGAGCCCAGATAACTCCATCGATGTTGACTCCAGGTCCAAAATTGATTCCGTTTTTATCCACATAATCAAATCTCGGGGTTAAATTGATATATTCTGATAGTTTTTCATTGATACCATCAGAGATTTTAAGACGTGCGCTGACGGATTGACCCCCGTTGAAAAAAGTGTCATCAAGGCCGTTGGCTGAGACTGTGATGTCGAGAAGGCCATCGGACGCATTGGCTCCCGCTATCTGGAGGTTAACGAAGTCACCGGCAGAAGCGCGGGTCTTGGTATAGAGCGCTTTTGCGGAGAGGGCGATGTTCCAGTTGGCTGCAAGTTCCTCGGCCATGCTTACAGGTTGGATCTCGAACCTCAATGTGAATGTGCCCGGGATGATGGTGGTGCCGGACATCGTATAGGAAACGTTCTCGACGCCGTCGGCGTAGGTCGGGACATGTGAGATGGAGACCATACGGCCGATGATGTTGGAGAGTTTGTCTTTCAGGGTGTTGATCTCGTCCTGAAGGGCGCTGATCCGGGACTTGATTTCGGACAGGGAGTCCTCAAGGGTCTTCACACGAGTGTCGAGGGCATCGATACGGGTGTTGATCTCGGAGACTTTGGTGTCGATTGTGGAGTTCAGCTCGCGGACCTTTGTGTCGATCTTAGTGGTGAACGTGCCGTCATATTCATTGATGGCGGAGGTGATGGCCTCCTTGTAGGCCTTGGTGATGTCCTCGGTCGCCTTGGCTAGGTCGGAGCGGAGAGCCTCGATGGTGGAGGCGTTGTCGGAGGCGGTCTTCTTGACGGTCTCCAGCTCCTTGGTCAGGTTGTCGATCAAGGTGCGGTTCTCGCTCTCGGAGGTGCCAGGGTTGAGGTTATTGATGAGACCTTCGAGGTATTCCTTCTGGGCTTTCAGCTGAGACTCAAGGTCGGACTTCTGCGCGTCGAGCTTGGCCTGCGTCTCGGCGATGGTCCAGTAGGAGTCGAACCTGGAGTTCACCCACGCCTTGAGGGATTCCTCCAGTTTGCCGATCTCCACCCTCATCTCGGCACGGTAGGCCTCGGTCACTTCGGTCTTCGCGGCGGAGATGGCGTTGGTATATTCATTGGTGATGGATGTTATGGCGTCCTCGACCTGCTTCTTGACGGGAGCGATGGCGGTCTCGATGTCGGACTGCCACTGCGTCTTGAGTTTAGTTTCCATCTCCGAGAGGGAGGTCGTCAGGTTGGCGATGGTCTCCTTTATAGAGGTCACGTCGGAGACCACCTTTGAATATTCTTCAAGGGTCGCAAAAGTAGTTGATGCCCAATCTTTTGTGGAGGAGATCTGCTCGGTGACGAATGTCCTCAGCTCGGTGACCTTGGATTCGATCTCTTTGCTCTTGGTCTCCAAGGTGGTGACCGTCTCGTTGAGCAGGGTGAGCTTCTCTGTCATCTCTGTGCGCAGCGAGGTGAGTTGTGAGACGACATCGGCCTTGGCATCATAGATGGACTTCACGAGTTCCTCCTTCATCGCGCTGTCACTCGCCTTGGCGTCCTCGACCGCCTTGTCAAGGGCGGCCTTCACATCGTCGATCTTCTTGTCGGCGGCGGCGATGGACTCCTTCAACTCCTCCGACGGGGACTGGATATTCTTTATATATTCCTTGAGTTCCTCATTGGCCTTCTGGAGGTTCTCTATCGTGGCGTTGATGGCGGTTATCTGCTCGGTGACGGTGGTTATCCTGTCGCCGAGGTCCTTGATTGAGATGTCGTAGCCGGACATCCTCTCCTTCAAGGCCGCCACCTCGTCCTCCAATGTCTTGACCCTTTTCGTCAGGGCCTCCATCGCGTCGTTGATGGCATTGACCTCATCGGTGATGCGGTTGTTGACCTCAATGACTCTCTCGGCCACCTCATCGGTCAGTTTGCCGTCAAGTTCATCTATCGCTACCTTGATGGCATCCTTGTAGGCGTTGGTAATCTCGGACTTGGTGTCGAGAAGGCTTTTCTCCAGGGCGGTGATGCGCTTCGTGTTCTCGGCTATGGCTGCGGCGTTATCCGTGATGGCGGACGCATTCCCAGCAATCAACTTGGCCTGCTCAGCGATGGCCTTGGCGTTCTCGGCGATCCTCTCGGTGTTCCGGGCCACGGCTTCCGAGTCTATGGCGCTCGCCTTCAGCGCGGCTATCGCCTTGGAGTTCTCTTCGATTGCCTTCCTATTGGCTTCGATCTGCGCCTTGTTCTTGTCGATCTGGACCTTGTTCTCCGCTATTTTCCCTTCGAGCACGGTCTGGAGGTTTGAGATCTTCTCTGAATATTCGGTCTTGACGGTCTCTATCTCCTTGACTATAGTCTCCTTCTCGACAGTGGATGTGGATATTTTGCTCTCTAATTCACTCACCTTTGTGGTCAGTTCTGTCTGGAGGATGCTGATCTGGTTCTTCAGTTCCTCGACAATCTTTGTGTTATCGGTGATCTGCGTGGTGTTGTTGACGATGGTCTGCGAGATCTCGGAGATCCTGTTCGTGTTCTCGATCACGGTCTGGGAATATTTCTTCACCTCCTCGTTGACGGTTGTCAGCTCGTCGCAGAGGTTCGTTATGAGGGTAGTGTTGTTCGTGATCTTCGTTGTCAGGTCTGTGGACAACGCGCTGATGAGCCCTTCGAGATAGGACTTCTGCGAGGACAGCCGTCCCTCCAGTTCGGCCTTCAGGGCCTCCAGTTTCGCGTCCGTCTGCGAGATCGTGTAATAGCCGGTGAGCGCGCTGTTTACCCATTCCTTGAGGGACTTCTCAAGCCCTTCGATTGAGGCCTTGATCTCGGCCTTGTAGGCGGCCTCTATCTCGCTCCTGACTGTCGTGACGGTGGCGTTGATGGTCTCCGTGACAGACTTGACAACCTCCGCAGCAATCTGGTCTCGAATCGGTTCCAAGGCCTTCTCTATCTCCTTGTTGACTCTTTCCTTGAGGTCCTTCTCAAGAGCCTCCACGGAACTGTTCAGGCTCTCGATGCTCTTCTGGATCGTGCTGATGTTTTGAACAACGGAATTGTACTGGTCGATGGTGGCGAATGTCGTCAATGCCCAGTCCCTTGTGCCGGAGTCCTTTCCATCAACATAGTCTTTCAAGTCATTGATCTTGCCTTCCAATTCAGCATCCTTCGCTTTTAGCGTCTCGATGGTCTGATCAATCTTGTCCAGTCTGCCTTCGAGGCTTGATTTGACGGACTCCAGCTTAGAGAAGATTTCCGAACCGGAAGTGCCGATTTCCTCCCTTAGGGCCTTGATTTTTCCGTCAATCTCCTCGATCGACTTTTTCAGATCGCCGGCGGATTTCTGAAGAGCATCAATGAAGCCTTTCAGTTCCTTGTCCGTCTGCTCAAGTTTCGGGATAGAAGCGTTGATCTGGACAATCTGTTGGTTGATGGTCTTGATCTCGACATTCTCGATCTGGTCCAGTCGGCCTTTGATGTTTCGGATGTCCCTATTTAGGCCTTTGTGGCAGCTTGACAGAAGCAAGGTCAGGGCAATCAGTATGCCCAATGAAAAATACTTTTTCATGTTCTTTCGCCAATATTATTGAACTTATAACAGGTCATATTTTTGACAAAAGTGGAAATAAACTTAAAACGAATCAAGTTCATTTAGGTTCATGTTTGCCGAGCCCTTTGAAAAAGTCAGAATTGGATTCAAAGTGATCATACGAGTCGCTTTCATGGCATAGTATCATTGGTGTGGTTGTGGACTTGTGACAGCAGGAAGGTCGCTAGGTAGGAAGAATTTTGCATACGTAAAAAACGTAATGTTAATTGCGTATTATGGGCTAATATGCTATCTTTGTCAAGATTGAATAAGATACTATGCTAAAGAATCCATTCATTACTTATGGTTATGAGGGTCCGGAATATTTCTGTGACCGTGTACAAGAGACCGAATCTTTGACGGGACTGCTTCAGAACGGGAATAATGTGGTGTTGATGTCACCACGCAGGATGGGAAAAACCGGACTCCTGATGCACAGCTTCGGTCAGGCGGAGGTTGCGGAAGAGTACAACACTTTTCTGATTGACATCTATGCGACAAGCAATCTGCAGGATCTTGTGTTCTCTATGGGCAAGGCGATACTGTCGCAGTTGATGCCTCGTGGCCAGAAAGCGTTGTCCCGGTTTGTGAAGACGGTGTCGTCTTTGCGTCCTGTGATGTCTGTGGACATTATGGGAAATCCAAATTGGAGCATAGAACCGTCACGCTCTGAGGAACCGTCATATTCCTTGGATCAAATATTCAAGTACCTCAGTGAATCTGACAAGCCGAATATTGTCGCCATAGATGAGTTCCAACAGATCGTGTTTTATCCGGAAAAGAATGTCGAGGCGGTGTTGCGTACACTTATTCAGAGGTGTAAAAACACTGTATGGGTGTTTTCGGGATCATCAAGGCACCTTCTTTCGGAAATGTTCATATCGCCTGCAAGGCCATTCTATGCTTCGACGACGGCAATGAGCCTGGAGAGCCTTCCTTGTGATGCATACGCCGATTTCTCACAGTCGTTGTTTGGTCGATATGGCAAGAGTGTCGAGCGTGAAGTTCCCGAATATGTTTACAAAAAGTTTGAAGGCGTGACCTGGTTTATGCAGCGGGTAATGAATAGGTTGTTTTCTGACACGCCGGAAGGCGCGGACTGCACACTGAATATGGTTGATGTCGCTGTTAAAAGCATAATCGATGAGAACAGCAGCGTATACAGTGATCTTCTTTATCAGTTGACCGGAAGGCAAAAGGAACTCCTTATGGCAATCAACAGAGAGAAGAAGGCCACTGCGATAACCAGCGGTAAGTTTGTGAAGAAATATGCGCTTCAGAGTCCTTCGACCGTTCAGACTGCCATCAAGTCACTGGTTGACCGGCAGATTGTGACCAACGACAAGGGCGTGTACGAAGTGTATGACAAATTTTTCTCAATGTGGTTGGAGACGCACATGTGGTAAAATTCGAGAGTGGGGAGCTCTGTGGTTTTTTTGTCCGATTATTCCATGGCGAAACTCATCTCTTTGCAAACCACGGCCGTGAGGCAATGCCACAGACAAAAAGTACCCGGGGCAAATGATGGCATCTAGCACCCGGGTACATTGATTTTGGTTTATTCGGGTGCGAAAGAGGCGTTTCCGCACCCGGTGGAGGCTAGTTCCAGCCTTGGATCTCGCCGCCGATCTCGATCTTGACCTTGGCAGGGTCGCTGTCAAGGATGATGTTGACGGAATGCTGGATGCCGGAACGGAAGACGAAACGGCTTTCCATCAGATAAGAGACATTGCTGGTAAGAACTTCTATCAGAGGTTGACGGTTGTCTATGCGCTGAGGGACGATGATGGAGGAGAAGACAGTGTCGCTTTCCTTCTTCATCGTGATGGTCTTAGCCTTGCCGTAGTTGTCTTTCACTACGACTCCGCTGCCGAGATCCACAATCGCGTCCGTCACCGTCCCATGTACCTTGACGACAACATCTTTTGGCATGTCACCTTCGAAGTCCTTGCCCTTGACCAGTTTGACGACCAGACGGCTCATCCTGTGGCTGAATGTAAGGTTGACGACATCCGGGTACTTGACACCGGCCTGTTTCGCCCAGAGGAAGTCCGAGGCCTCATAGCCACCGAGCGCCCTCGATGTCTTCGCCGTAGTCTGATCTGTGGCGACAGTGAAACGGTACTCGTCCACGGATGCCGGTTTGGCGTAAGGGTAGTAGCCATAGACATCGTACTTCACGCCCTTGTCCCAGTAGAGGGTCGGTGACGTGGTCCATGAGGAACCGTTAAATCTGAGCGCAGCGTTGTTGACCGCGTTACCTGACACCTGAAGCGGAACCGGTTTGTTGGAACTGTCGTACTCCGTCATGTAAAGCCCGGTCACATCACCACTTTCAAAGGCGTTGGCTGTGGCTCTGGTCTGTCCGGAGAACCCTAAATTGAAATGAATCTCAGTGCCGTCCTCAACCTTCGTACCCGATTTTGAGCATGCCGCGGCGAGAAGAATCATTGAAAGGTAGAATATCTTTTTCATTGTATCATGCGCTATTTAAGAGTTGGACGTTTACCCATGAACACCGGCTCGTGCTGATGCGTTCCGCTGGACACCGAGAAACTGAACGGAGATGCCTTGGTGGCGGCCGTGGCGGTTTCAGGCAGATTCTCTATGTTGTCATTGGCCGCGAACTTCTCGAATGAATATTTCTCACCGGCATATTCCATGATTCTTCTGACAATCGCCTCGCGGCTGATGGTGCTGTAGTAAGGGATCTCATTGTTCATGCAGCTGTTGTACTCCGAACGATAGACCCCGCGCGAGTGCATGAATCCACCTTCGTAGATATCTACGATCTTGCCGTACTTCTCATCGAAGATCAGGTGGCTCCATGGCACTTCATCCATCTTGCCGGTAAGTGACAGGTTCTCGTACCAGCCTTTGGCCTTGGCTCTGTTGAATTCGTCAACGTGGCCACAGCAAGTACATGAGCAGGCGTCAATGAAAGCGTTGTGGTAGATGTACTCGTCGCCGAGCTTGCCGAATCCGTGTCCTCCGGCCTCGTGCTGGATGACTCCACGGAAATCCAGAGGGTAGCCATAGTCACTCACCGGGCAATAGGCGATGGCCTCTCCGCCGTCGTACATATAGCATATTCCTCCATAGTCTGTCGTGTTCGGAACAATGACGATCAGCGTCTGGTTGAGGTTCCCTTCATTGACAGTCGGAGCCTTGCAGGCATATTTGAATATCTCGTTGTAGTCACTCTCTCCGTTGCGTCCGCCAAGTGTGCCCTCTCCTTTTGCGGAAGTATTGAACCTGTTGTAGATGATGGTGTTGACACTTCCGATTCCGGATTCAGGCGACACCGCTATTCCAGTATAGACATTGAAGTAATCCTTGTAGGTCTTGTAAGGCTCGATGCTGAAAAAGTGTCCCATCGCCTCCTTGATGTTCTTCATGAGAAGTCCCTCACTTATGTCTTTCGCATTGTATCCGTCGCCAAGAAACACGAGGTTTACACCTTTGCCTTTGGTGGCTTTGTTGAGAGTGACGATTTCATCCTCGGCATAGCCATAGTCATACTGTGTGAGGTAACAGGTCGTTCGGTAGTCCTTGTCCTTGAGCTTGAAAACAATCTTGCCCTCACGGTTCGATCCGGCCGGCATCTGCTGGAATCCCAGTTTGAGTTCGGTCTTGCCTTTGCCCTCTTTCTGGCTCAGTGTCACCCAGTCAGGCTTGCTTTCCACAACCCACTCGTCGTCAGCGTTCAGCACAAGGTCTCTTGTTACCTTGGTGTTCAATGCTGTAGCCACATTAGGCCTTATGGACAGATTTCGGTAGGCCGAGATACGCTTGAAGTCACTCCAACCTGGCGCGGCCTGGTACTGAATCACCGCGGATTCGGGCACTTCCACGGTGAAGTTGTCTTTGGAAACACCATCGAACGCACCTGTTTGAATATAAGGAGGAATAGTGCCCTTGCAGACGATCTTGTTGATGCCGAAGCAATTCTCAAAGGCTCCGCCACCGATATGATAGTTTGAATAACTTATTGTCTCAAGTCCTTCGGGAAGTATCAGACCTTCTATGCCGCGACATCCACTAAATGCGCCAGCGTTGATACACAACATGTTTTCCGGGATTTCAAGATTCCCGGTGAGCCTCCAGTTGTTTGCAAAAGCTCTGTTTCCTATGGTTGATAGACTATTGGGAAGAGTGAGTTCTCCACTGAAGTCGCATCCTTCGAAAGCGCGGCTTCCGATAGACACTAAATCTTTTGGCAGAACAAGTTCCCCTCTAAATCTACAATCAGCAAATGCGGTTGCCTCAATTGCTATGATATCATCATGAAGGGTTAATGTCCCATTAAGTCCACTACATGCGTCAAATGCTCCTTCACTGATTGTCTTCAAGGATTTTGGGATTGTCAGACTTCCAGACAGTCCTTTGTCGTCGCCAAAAGCCTGCCTTCCTATGAACTTGAGTTTTTCCGGGAGGTGAAGCTCTCCATACAACCCTCTACATCCATAGAAAGATAACTCACCAATATATTCAACATTGTCAGGAATAACCAATTTGCAATTGAAACCACAATCACGGAATGCGCCTCCACCACCAGCTACGCCATCACCGCTGATGCGAATCAAAGAACTAGGGAGAGAGAGGCTGCCAGAGAGAGAACTGCACTCACCAAATGCGCCACAATCAATATCAGTAACACCTTCAGGTATGACAAGCGATCCAGTGATATTTGAACATCCTTGAAATGCTCCATAACCGATACGTGTGATGCTGTCAGGAAGAACTAAATGCAGAAGTGATTTTTTTCCAAGAAAGGCATGATGAGAAATTTCGTCATCGTTCCCGCTGTTGTATGCGCTGGTGTCATAGCTTCCGTCGTCTTCAATGATTCGTCCACCTTCAGCAGCTTTTATCTTTACCTCCTTGAGATTAAGCGACTGAAGGATCGGCATCAAGTGTCTCATGACCGCAAAGTCTCTGGCATTGATTGTTCCCGTCACTTTCAGGTTCTTGACCTTTGCGACATCTTTCCCTGCCGCCTCGATGCATTTGTCCAATGTCCCCGGAGTCTCGACATTGATGACGATATATTCTCTTGTCGTGGCGTCGTGGGAGACAGCGTCGTTCTCCCATGCCGTGATGCTCTCGTCGCTTACCTTGAACTCGAAGTCTCCAGGCGCTCTCCTGTTGACGGTGATTGTGAAGTTGTGTTGTCTGGATGGAGCGAACACGATCCCTCTGCTGAATCTGTAGGGGATTCCATCCACTGTGACACTGATAAGCGGTGTCCCCTCGGCGATTTCCTGCGGCACGACCACGGCCCTGAAATCTTTCCCTTTCTTGTATGGGATTATGCCCGTGCTATTGACCTCGCCGCTTGCCGTGACAACTCCTGTGGACAGGTCAATCATGGCTTTCCTTTTGGTGTTCAGAATGAGGACTTCCTTGCTCGCCACTGACCACTCCGCGTCCGAGAATCCCGTACCTTTCACAAGGGTTACCCTGACTCCGGCCATTTTGTGTGCGAATGACAGGCGGACGATCCTGTCCGTCGGAGCGGCGTTCCCGGCCTTTCCCCACAGAAAGTCAGAAGCCTCGTAACCGCCGATTTTGCCGTTCAGCGCTTCCGTGCTCTGATCCTTCTGAACCTCGAAGGCATATTCATTGACATTTTTAATGGAAGCGTATGGGTAATAGCCGAAGACATCGATGTGCGTCTCGTTATCCTTCCAATATATGTCGTGTTCAGAAGTCCATTTGTAGGCATCCTCATCGAAGGTGAACCTGACATTGTCAGCCCTGTTGCCGTTGTTCTCCAGTGTCCCGGCTTTGCTGCCGTCGTAGTCCACGATATAGACTCCGATCTGATCCTTGTCGGCGAATCCGGAGTCGTTCGCCCTGGTCTGGTAGACCTGAGAGATTTCGCCGGAGATGGTGATCAGCCTTGGTTCTTTATCATCGGGTTCTGGTCGGAAATTGTCTTCCTTAAGGCTGCATGCGGCCAGCCCGAGCATGGCCGCCAGTGCCATTGTATAGTAATATGTCCTTTCCATGAATATTCTTTCAATATTTTCACAAAAGTGGGTCTTGCCAGCAGATCTGTCCTCATCCTCTCCTTTGCTGATTCGCTTGTTTCGTCGAGAGGATTCCGCAAGAGTTTTCACACCATTTCTCTATTCCACCGATCCGCCGTAGTCTATGTTATTTGTCCCCCACGGCCCGATGCCAATGTTGATGCCCTCGCCGGTGCGGTTGACCACAACCGTGCACGTGTGCCGCCTGCCTGATTTCAGGTCGATTGTGGTTTTCAATGAATATGAATCCGTGCCGATCCGGATCCTGACAAGTTCCGATTCCGAGACGTTTTGAGGCACGACAAGTGCCTTGAATATTCCCGGGCCAATCTGCAGGGGTTTTATTTTCTTTGCGCTGCCATCTGCGGAGACTGTTCCGTCCGCCAGATTGACCAGTGTGGCCGTTTTCAGCCCGCAGAGTGTCACTTCGGCTTCCTTGAGATCGTCCTCTTTCCATCCTGTACCTGCTTTCAGGTTGATGATCAGGCAACTCATACTGTGATTGACCGTGATCTCCACCGGATCCGGAGTAGGGGAGATTCCGGTGACCTTCCCCCACATAAGATCCGATGCCTTGTAGCCGCTCTCTGTGCTTTGGTCCTGTCTGACCTGGAACGGAAAGGCTGTTGTTGAAGACACGGTGGACGTGTAAGGGTAGTAGCAGAGGAAATCAGCCTTGGTGGTGGTGTCCAGCCAGTAGATCTCTTTACTGGAGGTCCATTTCGCGCCGTCGAAAGAAAACTTGCCGTTGTCAATGTGGTTTCCGTTGCTTTGGAGACTCTTAGGCTCGTTGACAACGTACAGACCGACATCGTCTCCGGTTTCGAACGCATAGTCCGTCGCCCTTGTCACCGCTGTGGCAATATGGATAGGCACCAATTCCGGTTCTGGGGGCGGTGTAGGCTGCCCCTCTGTCTTTTTGCATGATGCCAGAACAGTTAGCGTCATGAGGATCAATGCGAGTTTTTTCATTACTAATCAATTAGTGTTTATTATAAATGGATAGGCCGAGTCGATGCCAACTGCAAAGATTGGATAAATAATCGATAGTATCAAGTTCATTTCGGTTTGCTTTCCATCTTTTTTCGTCCACCCGCATCAAGGGCCGCAACAGGAACCCTGTGGGTGCGAATCGTGTCGAGAGACGCTTCCGTGGTCACGTCGGTGACTCTGCGGGCGCAAATCGTGCCAAAAGACGCTTCCGTGGTCACGTCGGTGACCCTGCGGGCGGTCTGTATTTCTGTATTAGGGGGGAGAAAGCAAAAAAGCCCACATCGCTGCGGACTTTTTTCGGTTAGTTAGTAGTGTATTACCTTATTTTGAAAGAAGGTCTTAGTCGTTAGAGTGTGAAAAACTCTCACATTTTTTCTGATGCAAATGTAGACAAAAAAACGTTTAAAACAAGACTTTTTCGGGAAAAGTTTTAAACGTTTTACGTCGATAACGGTCTTTAGCGCTGATTTTCAGCTTTTTCCAACAGCTCCGGGCGCAGTGCTTTCGTGCGTTGCAGGGCTTGCTCGTCCTGCCATTCCTGGATCAGCTTCGGGTTGCCGCTCAGAAGGACTTCCGGGACTTTCCAGCCTTTGTAGTCGGCGGGGCGGGTGTAGACGGGAGGGGAGAGGAGACCGTCCTGGAAGCTGTCGCTTAGGGCCGAGGTCTCGTCCGTCAGCGCCCCGGGGATCAGCCTGACGATCGAGTCCGCCAGAAGTGCCGCCGGGATCTCGCCGCCGCTGACCACATAGTCCCCGACCGAGATCTCACGGGTGACAAGATGTTCCCGGATCCGGTGGTCTATTCCTTTATAATGACCGCACAGCAGGATGAGGTTCTTTTTCAGGGAGAGCTCGTTGGATATTCCTTGATCCAGACGCTCGCCGTCGGGAGACATGTAGATGACTTCGTCATATTCCCTTTCAGCCTTTAGTTCCTCGATCATTCTCTCCACCGGCTCGATCATCATGACCATGCCGGCGTCGCCGCCGTAGCAATAGTCATCCACGGTCGCACGCGGTCCCAGACCGTATTTTCTGATGTTCTGGACGTGTATTTCAACCAGCCCCTTCTTGATGGCCCTTCCCACAATGGAGTGGCTCAAAGGACTCTCCAGCAATTCAGGAACAACTGTAAGAATGTCAATACGCATAGAATATTAGTTTGCTTTTTGCAAAAATAGACTTTTTAATTGTTTTTTTAGGTATCTTTGCGGATAAGTAGAACTCTTAATTAAACTGCTTTATGAGTGAAGGTAATATTCCTGAGGTTAACAAGACCTCAGATGTAGAGGAAGCTCCAAAGGCTCTCAATGAGAATGTGGAAAGTCCTGAAGTGCAGGAAGTGGCGGCGGAAGCCGTTGATGCCGCGGCGGAAAACCCGCAGGCGGAGGTGACGGAGGTTGCCGAAGAGGCTGCGTCGGTCGAGGCTCCTGCCGAGGCCGAGGCTGAATCCGGCGTTGAGGTTCCTGCCGAGGCTCCGACCGAGGCTGAATCCGGTGTCGAGGCTCCTGCGGAGGCAGAGGCTCCGGCTGATCTTGGCAATCTTTCCCTTGCCGAGCTGTCAGACTTGTTCGACAAGCTCTCGCAGGCTGACGACAGGATGAAGAGGTACAAGGAGGCTGAGGCCATCAAGTCCGCATTCTACAAGAGGCTTTCAAAGGAGAAGGCTGAGGCCGGCCTGGGAGCGAAGGTCGATGAGCCGTCCTCACGCGAGGATGTTGTCGAGGAGGTCGCTCCTGTGACCCAGACCTTGGAGGTCAAGGACAACCCGTTCGAGGCTATGGAGACCGCTTTCAAGGGTGTCTATGCCAACTATAAGAAGGAGCGTGCCGAGTACAACCGTCAGCAGGACGCCCAGAGGGAGGATAACTTCGCGAAGAAGCAGGCTGTCATCGAGGATCTGAAGAATCTGGTCGAGAAGCAGGAGGATGTGAATTCCACCTTCCCTGCCTTCCGTGAGCTCCAGAACCGCTGGAGGGAGATCGGACCGGTTCCCGCCACGAAGTTCCGTGATCTGAACGACACCTATCAGTTCTATGTGGAGAAGTTCTACGACATGGTCAAGATCAACAGGGATCTGCGCGATCTTGATTTCAAGAAGAATCTTGAGGCCAAGGAGGCGTTCTGCCAGGCTGCCGAGAAACTCTCGGAGAACGAGAATGTCGTCGAGGCTTTCCGCGAGCTTCAGAAACTGCACGAGCAGTGGAAGGAGTTCGGGCCTGTGGCCAAGGAATTCCGCGATTCCATCTGGGATCGCTTCAAGGCGGCCACGGCTGTCATAAACAAGAAGTATCAGGCTTACTTCGAGGGTCAGAAGGAGAAGCAGCAGGAGAACCTTGCCGAGAAGACCAAACTCTGCGAGCAGGTCGAGGCCATTGCCGGGAAGGAGGTCAAGTCATCTAACGAGTGGAACACGCTTTCTACCGAGATCGAGGAGATCCAGAAGATCTGGAGGACGATCGGTTTCGCCACGAGAAAGGAGAACCAGAAGATCTACGACCGCTTCCGCGCCGCGTGCGACAAGTTCTTCACCCGCAAGAGGGAGTACTACTCTCAGTTCAAGGACTCCATGAATGAGAACATGGAGAAGAAACTCTCCCTGATCGAGCAGGCCGAGGCGCTTAAGGACAGCAAGGAGTGGAAGAAGACCACCGAGGCTCTGATCGCCCTGCAGAAGCAGTGGAAGGAGATCGGCGCCGTTCCTCGCAAGAAGTCGGAGCAGCTTTGGAAGAGATTCCGCGCCGCGTGCGACGAGTTCTTCAATGAGCGCGACAAGAACGCCAAGCCGGAGAACGACTTCTACGGCAACCTCAAGGCCAAGAAGGCTCTTGTCGAGGAGATCAATGAATATGCTCTCTCAGGTGACGCCGCGGCTGACCGTGAGGCTGCCCGCGCCTTTGCCGACAGATGGCAGGGCATAGGTTTCGTGCCGTTCAAGGAGAAGGATGCCATACAGGCTTCCTACACCGAGGCCATGAAGGCCAAGTTCCCGGATTTCTCGCCGAGGGGTCCGCGTCAGGGCGGCGGCAACGCCGGCAGAGGCGGTGGCTCAAGAAAGCCGCTCAGCGAGAAGGATCGTCTTGTGCAGCAGTACAATAAGCTCCAGCAGGACATTGACACCTACGAGAACAACATCGGTTTCTTCTCGACATCGAAGAATTCCGCTCCTCTGATCCAGAAGATGCAGGAGAGGATCGATGCGGCGAAGCAGGAATTGAAGGATCTTGAGGCAAAGATCCGCAAGGCAGAGGAGAGCGAAGAAGAGAAGTAATCAAGAATGGATAAGAACACTATCACTGGTATCGTCCTGATGGGCTTGCTCCTGTTTGGCTTTACCTTCTATCAGAACAAACAGTATCAGAAACAGGCGGCCTATCAGGCGCAGTTGGATTCGATAGCGCTTGTAAAGCAGATCCAGGCAGACTCGATCGCCGCTGTGGAAGCGGCCCGGATGAAGTCAGACACGGCCTCGGTTGCCCAGGTCGCCGCTCCGGTGAGCATCTACAAGGACTCTCTCCTTGAGGTTGCCCATTTGGGTGAGGAGCAGATCGTGACTTTGTCGAACGACAAGTTCGAGGTGGCCTTCACCACGAAGGGTGCGCAGCCATATTCAGCAAGATTGAAGGACTATAGCGCCTACGGCGGGGAGGAACTTTACCTTTTCAAGCCGGGAATGAGCCGCTACGATGTCCAGATCTACGCGGGGGAGAGCATCAGCACGGACGATTTCATCTTCACGGTCGCCGAGAAGACGGACACGTCGCTTTCCATGCGTCTGCCGTTCGCCGGCGGCGGCTACATCGAGCAGAGGTACACGATCGAGGAGGGATCATATTCAGTTAAGAACTATCTCTCGTTTGTCGGTATGGAAAATGTCATTCCCAAGAATGTCTTCTCGTTCGATGTGGACTATTTCGTGACCATGCCGAGGATGGAGAAGGGCTACAAGAACGAGGTCCAGTACTCCAAGCTCGACTACTATTTCAACGGTGAGAAGAAGCCTGAGGCCATCGCCAAGGGTCGCGGCGCGCAGAAACGAGTCGACGCCAAGGTGTCTTGGTTCGCCTTCCAGCAGCAGTTCTTCTCGGCCATCATGAGGGCTCCTCAGGAGTTCGCCTCGGCGGATTTCGCACTCAACTATTTCCCTGAGGATGACGAGAGCCACAACCTGATGACCGGTGAGGCCAGGATGAGGATGGATTTCGAACCTGGCCATAGCGAGACCGTGGTTCCTTTCGAGTTCTATTTCGGCCCGAACCATTTCAAGACCTTGAAGTCCTATGGCCAGAAGTACGAGAAGATCATTCCATTGGGTGGTTGGCTCGTGGGCTGGTTCACCAGATTCGTGATCATCCCGCTGTTCGACTTCCTCCACAGGTTCATCTCCAACTTTGGTATCATCATCCTCTTGATGACCATATTCATCAAGATTGTCGTGCTTCCGTTCGCCTACAAGTCCTACTCGTCCTCGGCCAAGATGCAGGCCATCAAGCCTGAGATCGACAAGCTGAACGAGAAGTACCCTAAGCAGGAGGATGCGCTCAAGAAGCAGCAGGCCCAGATGGATCTCTACAAGAGGGCCGGGATCAGCCCGATGGGCGGATGTCTGCCGATGCTTCTCCAGTTCCCGATCCTGTGGGCTATGTTCCGTTTCTTCCCGGCATCCATCGAGTTGCGCCAGCAGTCCTTCCTTTGGGCCGACGACCTGAGCGCCTACGATTCGATCGTCAGCTTCGGGACGAGGATTCCTCTGATCGGTGACCACCTCTCGTTGTTCGCCTTGCTGATGGCTGTGTCCATGTTCTTCTATTCGAAGATCACGACAGCGTCGCAGCCGGGAGCCAACGATCCTCAGATGGCCTCGATGCGCTTCATGAGCGTGTGGATGATGCCGATCATGATGTTCTTCATCTGTAACAGCCTGTCCTCAGGCTTGAGTTACTACTACCTGCTGTCCAACCTCATCACCATGCTTGAGACCTGGGTGATCAGGAAGTGGTTCGTCAATGCTGATGAGATCCGCGCGAAACTGAAGGCCACCGAGGGCAAGAAGATGCCGAAGAGCAAGTGGCAGCAGCGTCTTGAGGAGGCTCAGAGGATGCAGGCGCAGATGCAGAGGGAGCAGCAGAAGAAGGGTCGCCGCTAGTTTTTTACGAATATGATAGAAGAGAATCTAAGGGCTATCCAAAAGGAACTGCCATCAGGAGTCAAGCTGGTGGCAGTTTCCAAATTCCATCCTTTCGAGGACATACTGACAGCCTACCAGGCCGGACAGCGCCGTTTCGGTGAGAACCGTCCGCAGGAGTTCGCCCAGAAGGCTCTCCAGCTGCCGCAGGACATCGAATGGCATTTCATCGGCCATCTTCAGACCAATAAGCTGAAGCTGGTCCTTCCGTACGCCTCGCTGGTGGAGTCCGTGGATTCCCGTCACCTTCTGGATCTGATCGACAACTGGGCTTCGGTCAACTCCCGTGTGGTCAATGTGCTGCTTGAGCTCCATCTGGGTGCCGAACTCACCAAGGGCGGCCTCTCCGAGCAGGAGATAGAGTCCATCCTTGATGAATATGCCGCCGGACGTTCCTACACCCATGCCCGCATACACGGCCTCATGGGCATGGCCACCAACACCGACGACACCACAGTCGTGGAGTCGGATTTCGCCCGCATCCAGTCCTTCAAGCAGCGTTTGGATGCCCGTTATCCTCAGCTGACCGACTTCACGGAACTTTCCATCGGCATGTCCCACGACTGGCCCCTGGCCGTCCGTCACGGTGCCACCATAGTCCGCATCGGCACCTCCATCTTCGGCCCGAGACAGTACTGACCCGTCATCCCTGTCACTCTTAACACTTTCCTCCTCGCCTTTTCTCCACACGCCGGTCTCACCTACCGCATGCGGGGTTCGCTCTGGTTTCATCTTGTGTACAAATCCTTCATTCCACACATTTCGTACACCTGAATGCATTGTGGTGTACCAACCGCTTCCTTCGCCCCGTTCCGTACCTCAGAAGCCCCTCCCGTGTACCAACCGTGCCCTCCATCCCGTTCCGTACCTCAGGTTCCCCTCCCGTGTACCAACTATGCCCCTGATCCCGTTCCGTACCGCAGAAGCCCCTCCCGTGTACCAACCGTGTCCCTCCATCCCTTTCCGTACCTCAGAAGCCCCTCCCGTGTACCAACCGTGTCCCTCTGTACCAACCGTGCCCCTCACCTCGTTTTGTGCCGAGAATCAACCTTTTTGAACCGAACTCTGCTCACTATATTTAGGCGGATGACAGTCATCTGCTTTTGTCTGCACTTAATGGAAATAATGAGTCCACTTCGTACTGTGTCAAGCCAAGCGTGCGACGGATCTGCCCGTTGGATGAACGGTAGTCGTAGTGGAGTTTTCGTGCCAGATCCAACTTCTGAGCCTTGCTTAAATCTTTCAAGGCATTTAGCCCGTAGCCGGACTTTACAATCTTGGTTACCTGTGTAAATAGTTCAGTGTCTGTAAGAAACTCTCCATCGTCAATCTCGGCGGCCAATTCGCAGTAGGCCTCTACGTTCTTGCTGACCATAGAAAAATAATGATGCGCATCTCTGAATATCGCCATTCCAAATTTGATCGCACAATAGGATTTTGGGGCGATATAGCCATCAATCATTTTCCAGTCTCCTGGAAGTTTAGGTGCACGACCTCTGAATATCTTTCGTCTTGGTCCGGTGTAGAGATCTGAATATGTTTTTTCCAGTGGAAATTGTGTGAAGTAATAACATCCTGTTCCCCACGGATAACTGAACGGAGTGTAATTGGGATCCGCCACGTAGCCGTTTCTGTTTGTGTAGATGATGTTGTTTCTCAGAGATTGAAGATCTTTGATCGGTTTTATCGTCAGCTTTGCTTTCTTGATTCCAGAAATAGATCTGGAAATCCGTCTCCGGATAAACTCAAAGAATGCTTGGATGACTGACTCGCTACCGGAAATCACGAAATGAAAATGATTGTTCATTACTTCAAAGGCGATAATCCTTAATTCCGGGAACTTGTCCGCAGCCTGAGCTATTACGTTCATCGCAAATCTTAAGTCATCAGAGCCTGTAAAGAGAATCGGGGTCTCTTTCCCTGATGTGTAAGCGTGCCAATAAGGCCTGGCACTAAAGAACGTTGCCTCGCAACTTCTTTCCTTTTCATTGTAATTCTTCATAGTTGTCGAATATCTCAGTTAATATTGTAATCATTAATCTTATAATTACGTCTCCCTTGTACCTGCATTCTCTTTGGATTCGTTCTGTACCCCAGAGGCCCTTCTCCTGTACCGAACACGTTTCGGAGTGCGGTTCGTACCCCAGAGACCCTTCTCCTGTACCGAATACGTTTCGGAGTGCGGTTCGTACCCCAGAGACCCTTCTCCTGTACCGAACACGTT
>ERZ1026772.287-NODE-287-length-39328-cov-9.411580_pt1 | contig 39328 bp, 29 predicted proteins | sample MGYA00380124_ERZ1026772 | MGnify/ENA primary metagenome ERZ1026772 (study PRJEB33269, sample SAMEA4719760) | human gut metagenome | biome: human-associated habitat; feature: organic feature; material: feces | place: Cameroon | collected 2013-10 ...
TTCTCTGTCCCGCAAATGGGAAATAGAGGTCATATTCGGAAACATAGAGTCCGTGACCGCCCGCTGCGGAACCGGAAGAAGCGAAGAATGTCGCATAGGCATCTGCTGTCGGCACTTTCCAACCTGCCGGACACGGGTCATAGATGGTCTTATCATTGCTGATGTTGTCCGTACTGCCCCAGAGATAGCGCCATTGCTCATTGTCCAGAATGGATTTTGCCTGGAAGTCGCCTTCTCCGGAGAACCAACTGTATTGAGGATAGACAGCATCGTTGTTGCCGCCGAACATCCACTTGTGAGGATATTTTACGGACTCGTCCACGGCCTGCTGGAGCGAATAGCCGGAACCGAGTTCCGCATGGAGCATCCTGGCGTTCTTGGCCCTGTCGGCAGAGAAAATCTTGTCTCCGTCGACTTTATATTCATCCAGAGTGGTGTAAGCCGGGTTGCCCCAGTCTTCCTGTACGTTCGTAGCCGATTTATATTCAGATGCTGCAGGGAACGGATCCTTACGGCCCCACTGGTAGTAGTTGCCGATGGCTCCGGCTGCCTTCACATTGTCAGAGATATCCTTTGCAGAAAGTCCGAGTACGGCTCCGAGGTTGCGGTCCATGACGGTGTAACGGCCAGCCTTTCTGGAAGTCGCATTCGCATCCCAGCCTTCCACGGCCCAGATGTTCCAGCTCCAGACGATTTCGCCGGACTCATTCAGCGCAGCGATCACGGCATTGCCGTTCACAAACGTCTTCGGTGTCTTGAAATAGATGAGGCCGTCGACGTCGTCATACATCACGCTGCCGGCAGATACAGGACTTGCATTGACAAATCCGCCCTCGCCTTCAGGGATGCTGTACCACAGAAGTTCTGCTGAAGAAGGGGCCAAAGCGGCATCGAATGCGGTGCTGTGCGGTTCCCCGTCGTAGCTCCAGCTGATGCTCTTCGTACTGCCGTTGCCCTTTACCCTCGCATTGAAAGCATAGAGGCAGTCAGCCTTGTTCACGATATAGGTATTGGCAGTACCGTTTGCGCTCAGAAGCACAGGGTCCGCGGTCATTCCGACATTGTAGGAAACGCATGTTCCCGGCTTGAAGCCGCCTTCCGGAACATCCACGACAACCTTCTCGAAATCAGCGCCTTCGAGGTCGCAGTCTATGGTCAATGTCTTGCCGGCATACTGCGGATTCACATTGACGATAAATTCAGAGGCCTTGCGCCTGAGGTAAACCGGAGAGGCCGGCTTGATGTCAATCACGGAGCTTACCGTGTCGATTTCCGAGAGGCGGGAGGTGAACAGGTCATATTTCGCGTGCTTGAAGGCAAGTGCCGTTCCGTCTTCGCCTGTGAGCTTGATGGAATTGCAGGCTACAGGCAGATTGGAAGAGACATTGATCTTCACGAAAGAGACGACAGGTGAAAGGGACATTTCGAGTATGCCGTTTTCCGGACGCTCCACTGATTTCACGGATGAGACGAACATTTGTTCCTCCTTCAGCTGCATCGAGGTAAGAGGAACAGGGACCGTCTGCTCCGCGGCTACCGAAACCGGAATCGAGGTAGCATCCGTCATCTTGATAGTGAACGGATAATACAAGGCCACGTCATATTTCTTGCCGTCTTCCCATTTGAGCTTGTCAGCGTCACGGAGCGGGAAGAAACGGGATGATGCAGTGGATGTATATGCGTCATAATAGGCATTGTCATTCAACGCCGAACCGGTACCGGCTTCGGACACGAACACCCCGATACGGTCGGAAACCGCTTCCCAGGTGATGACAGCCGACTCAGAAGGCGAGGAGGCCGACACCTTGAATGAAATGTACTCCGAAGAAGTCATCGGCGCATCTTTCTCCGGCTCCTTCGTCTCTTCTTTTCCGCAGGCGTTCATGGCCAATGCGGAAAGAAGCGTCATATATAATATTCTGATTTTCATCTGCTAATTATTGAAGAGTTATCTGATAAAACGAATCTGTTCCGGAATAGTAGTCCTTGGAAGAGAACACACCATGCGTCCATTTGAATTCGCTGACAGTCTGGCCGTCCAGCCCGTCTATGCAGTTTCCCTTGAAGGAGTAAGGCTTGTAGAGTTTCATCACTCCGTCAGGAAGATTGATGGCACAGACATTGTCCACGACTTTCTCGGATTTGTAGACCGGAGCGCCGCTCTCGTCCGTCATCGGGTTGCCGTTCTCGTCAATGGCCTGGACAGGCATCTCGTAGGACAATGTCCAGATCTTGCTCTTGTAGTATCTCTCGTAATTGTTGAAATCAGGAAGGGATTCCCTGGTGGCAGTTCCGATCACCTTGCCGTTCACACAAAGGTCGAACGACTTTTTGGTCACGGCCTTTTCGCTGGTATGTACCTTGGCGATATAGCTTTCAGGTGTTTCATCGCCGGAAAGCGGAGTGAGACGTATTATATTGAACGACTTCAGTCCTTTCAGGATAATCTCGTCATAATTGTCAGAAACGGACATGATGGTGAACTCATGGTCACCGCCCCAGCCGCGATATCCGCCGCCGTTCGGGCCTCCCGGGAAGGAGAAGAAATGGATATAGTCATTGTTGGTGCTGAATTTCAGCATCGGGCCCGTGCTCAGCTCCACCTTGTATTCAGACTCCGTAACAGGGTCTGTCTGAGGTATGAAGCCGGCGCCCTCGAACCATACTTTCACGGTATAGTCCGGCGAGAACTGCAGGACATAAATCCATCCGCCGTAACGGAGGTCCTCATCCGGGAAATACTCCATAACCCAGGTCTCGCGGGCTACCAGCGCATTGCGGCAGAGTTCAACACGTTCTTGCGTGCGTTGCGCAGCCGTCTCTTCGAAGATTCTGTCGCTCTTGTAGCAGGATGCCAAAGAGAACAGCATCATCGCGGACATCAAATATGTAATGAATCTTTTCATGTTGATTTCCAGGTTTATTTGTCAAGTGATTCCCAATCCAGATTGTCCAGCTGGGCGATACGGCGATGATAGATTTCGCACCATCTGTCAGTATCGACTCCGTAGGAATCCTTGAGCCATTTCTTCAGCATATCATATTTCTTTCTAATGAGAGGGCCGCCTACAGGACCTGCCTTGGCGATCATTGCCTCTCTTTCCGCCTCCGTGAGGGAAATCAGTCGTCCGCCGGTTTCAGCCACGTCCTCGCTGTAGTGTGAACGGGCATAGTTGCTGACGAATCCCTTCTTGTACGGGTCTTCGGTAAGTGAAGTGTAACGGTCGCCCACATAATCGCTGAGGGTGATGTCCTTGAACTCTGCAGGAGAGCCGTGGATACCGTCGAGGATATGGGTGAACTCGTGAAGCATTGTTCCCGCGATTCTTTTCGCATCCTTGTGGTACTCGAAGAAGTTCACGCCGAGGATATTGATCTGAAGGCCGTTCTCCGCAGATGCAAGGGCGGTGGAACCGCTGCTGCTTATTTCGAAACTTCCCACGAGGAAGAGCACTTTCGGGAAATATGATTTCACGAACAATGCCGGATCTTCCGTCTCGTCTCCGGATGACATCATCTCCACCATGGCCTCAAGTGTCGTGAACTTGATAAGCTTGGCAATCATTATCGACTCCTTGATGTTAGGAGGTGACACCCAGTAATTGAAACTGGTTTCCCTGTCCGGCATACGGTATTCGAAACGGATATTGTAAGGCTCCACATAATTTCTCTGCAGCCATGAGTCGAACTCGGTATTGTTTTGCTCCTCGTCCGTGAAAATGCTCTCGGAGCTGATCTCATCCTTGGTGCAGGAGAGCGTCAGGAGCATCGTGCAGGCTGCCAATATCAATGATATATATTTTTTCATCTTCATTCCTCCTTAAAAAGATTTGACGAAAGGATGGTCAGGACATTCCGCATTGTTGCGCGGATTAGGTTCCAGACCGGTTTTGATGGATTCTGAAGGAATCTGGAATGCGCGGCGCAGGTCATTGTAAGGCAATGTTACCGTAGCCTCGAATCCTGATGTCGTAGCGTCGTCGTAATCGGAGTCATCGAATCTGTCGATGGTGATTCCATATCTCTTGAGATCCATCCAGCGGAGACCTTCCTCCAGGGAATCGATTCTCTTGCAGAACAGCAGACACTGTGTCATATTTTCCTGAGTACCAGGCTCTACAGTGAATCCATGCGGATGAATCGGCTTTCTTGATGTAGGTTCTTCCCTTGTGTATTCCTTGATGTACAATGATGAAGAAGGGTCGCCGTAAACCTCGTCGATCAGTTCGCGTGTCAGATGACGGATTCCGTTGCTTCCGACCTTGTACATCGAGCAGTTCCATGCATCCAAGTCCGCTGCCGCCTTGTCATATTCCTTCAGCTGGATATAGGCCTCGGCCCTGTTCAGAAGCACTTCGTTGGCATTGAGAGCCACCATTGTGCTGCGTCCGTAACCTGTACCTGCCACAGGATCGACCACTTCCCACTGGGAAGGCCATTTCGGCCAGTACACCTTGTTGGTTATGAGGTCGGCCCAATAGAATGGAACCATCTGGTAGATATACTGCGTATTGTCCTGTTTGCCGGTATCATAAGCACCGCCCATAGGACGCTTTGCACGGACAGTCTCCATCTTGGCGATCCTGTTGGTGTGCGCATATCTTCCGCCGGTAGCGTCCCACGCATGGAACAAGCCTCCGTTCGCAGAATAGAGCGGAATTATCAGCAGGTTCACCTTGTTCGTAGGATTGATATAGTTCAATGCCCTCGTACCATAATCCCAGGCCATCTTGCTGGTCGCAGCCCAGTCACGGAGCATTTCGGAAGGATTCGTTCCGAGCACTACATTTGCAGCCTCGACAGCCTTCTCCCACTGGTTGCTGTAGACGTAGAACCTGGTAGCAAGCGCATAGCCGGCCTTCTTGTTGAAATGGTATTTCGGAACTGACCATGCCTCATCGTTAAGAAGAGGAAGTCCTTCCTCGATATCCTTCTGGATCTTCTCGTAGTCCATGGCAAGAGTTCCACGGCTATATTTAGGATTCAGCGTAGTCTCCGGCTTGTCCATATAGGTAACCCCCAGATACTGTGACGCATACTGCGGATGATAAGGAAGGCAGTAAATCATTGTCAGACAGAGGTGAGCGTAAGCGCGGCAGAGAAGCGCCTCTCCCTTGTATGGAAGCATTTCTTCCGGAGTGCCCTGCTTCTCGATGGCCTGGAGAGCGGCATTCGCTGTGGCAATCATATTGTAATATGCCTGCCAGGTGTTCACGTTGCTCTCATTGTCCGCTTCCTCGATCGGCTCCCAGTTATAATTCTGTTCAATGAGTCTGGACGTATTCTTGTTTCCTTCGCTGTAGAGTTCGCAGTTGTCTGACGCATACTCGAAGAATCTCACATAAGTTCTTGATGCATACGCGGAAACAAGCAGTTTCTGTATCTTTTCAGTCGAATTCAGTTCAGTCCTGTTGTCCGGAAGCGTGTCCAGGAACTTGTCGCAGGAGGTCACCCCCCCCATCAGAGAAAGAACTGCAATTGAATATGTTATAAATTTCTTCATAATATCCGCATTGATTTAAAATCCTATCTTGCAGGTCAATGTGAACTGCTTCGGCATCGGCACGGCGACACCGCCGGCATTCAGGAACTCAGGGTCCTGTCCTTCCAGCTTCTTGTCGGCATAGAGAAGGCAGAGATTCGTTCCCTGAATCTTGAATGAAAGACTTTTCAACCTGAGCTTTTCAACAGCTGTCTTAGGAAGGTCATAACCCAATGAAACCTCCTTGAGCCTTATGAAATCGCCTTTTGCAATCCTCTGGTCAGAATAGTTGTAGGCATTGTAGGCAATGCCGAGATTGCTGATGCTGTTGTTCTGACGCTTGCTGGCAATTACAGGAACATTGGTGAGCTTCTCGTCGCCCGGATTGATGTACCTGTCCATGAATTCTCTCGGCATGGCCGTAAGGTCGGAATAGCTGTTGGAGAAAATAGGGTCGAGCCTTACCACATTCCCGAAGGAGTATGTCATGAAGACATTCATCGTGAAGCCCTTGAACTTGAACATGTTACCGAAACTTCCGGTGATGGTAGGATCAATCGGTCCCTCATACTTGAGGTTGCTGAAATTGTTCATTTCCTGGAACTGGATGTTCGTGGAAGTGATTTCTCCGTCCTTGTTCAGGAAGGTAGGGATACCCATCCCGTCGAGTCCCATGAAACGCAGTGAGAACACGGCGCCGCGCGGCATTCCTTCCATGGAATAGCCTGAACCTGTCAGGTAGCTTATCATGGTCTGGTAAGTCTTGAGCTTGGTCACGGTATTCTTCATGTGCGAGAATATGAAGTTCGTGGTCCAGGTAAAGTCCTTCTTGACGATATTTCTGGTGGACAGCGAAAGTTCCACACCGGAAGACTTCATGGAAGCCACGTTTCCGTATTTGTTGGATACACCGCCAAGTCCCTGGGTCACAACGCTTCCGATAAGGTCGAAGTTGTTTCTCTTATAGGTATCGAATGACAGGAGGATGCGGTCGTCGATGAAACCGAGATCCGCTCCCACATTGAACTCATGCTTCTTCTCGTATGTAAGCTCGGAGTTCTCGATGGAGGACTGGTACAATGACGGTTCCTTGATGTTTGTAGCAGGGCGCCAAGGCGTACTCGGGTAGAACAATGCCGTAGAGTTGTTGACCCACGCCGGGCCTCTGTCCGCTGTCAATGAATATGATACACGGAAGTTCATGCTTGACAATGCCGGTTTCAGCGCGTCGAACCATTCTTCCTGGTCTGCCGACCATTTGCCGGCGACGTTCCATGTAGGCAGCCAACGGGCGCTTCTGGCCCTTCCGAGCCTGTTGGAGCCCTCATATCGGAACGTTCCGTTGATGGTGTATCTGTAATTATATGAGTATGAAGCGGTAGCGGCGAAAGCGACATTGCGCTCGTGCGTATTGCTCAAACTATAATAATATGAGTTCTGCTCAATCTGTTTCTTGAACAGGTCCACGATGTAGAACGGTGTCTCACCTGCCTCGTACTGGAGTCCCCAGCCGTCGAAAGAATTTGCATGCCTGTCCAGTGAATTGACTTCCATCGCGGCGAAGGCATTGATAATGTGCTTGTCGGCGATGGCGGTGTTGTAAGTACCTGACGCTCTGAAGTCCATGCTGAGTGCAGAGTAGTCATTCTTCTTCAAGATACCTCCCTGCGGCAGGACAGTGTACTTGTCTCCGGTCGGATTGTCCGGGTCCTTGTACAGATAAGGGTTCAGGCTCTGGATGATCTTCGTGGCTGCGGCACGGTAAGCCTCTGCCTGGTTCGAATTATCCTTGATATTGTGCTCGGTCATTGAAAGCTGGTATCTTACTGAACCGAGGGCTGCCAGTTCGAGTCCCTTTATCGGCTTGGCCTTGATTTCAGCCTGGAATTTGGTGTCGAGCACGGAGAGGTCGATGTAGTTGTTCGCCAACTCGTGCTTGATATTGAACGGAGCATAGTTCCTGGTGTAGAATTCGTCCGGGTCGAGTGTCCTGGAAGTACGCAGGGCATAAGAATACGGGTTGATGTCGAAATCACGTTTCACGGAACCTTCCACAACGTTTGTGGTAGATGCGAGTGAGCCCGGAGCCCTCTGCTGCCTGTATGAAGCGTTTCCGATGATGTTCAGGGTGATGTAATCCTTGAATATCTTCTGGGAAGTGTTGAACAGCGCAGTATATCTGTTCACCTTGCTCTGGATCGACCAGCCCGGATCGACGAGCGCACCGAGAGAAGCATAGTAGCTGCCTTTCTCTGATCCGGAAGTGATGCTGACGGAGTGGCTGTGCTGCACGGTCGGACGGAAAAGTTCCTGGAACCAGTCCGTGTTGCGCATCTCGGCCTTGCGCAGATATGCTTTCCTGCCGGCTTCGGTGTTCTCCACAAGATATTTTCCGGTCGCCGTATCGTATGTGTTCATCAACTGGTACATCTTGCTGTACACACCTCCCTGCGAGCTGTATACGTTGCTGGTGAAGTTGAGCCAGCCCTTCTGGTACATTTCCTCATAAACGGACATCTGCTCCTGGGAGTTCATGATATTGAACTCGGAATATGAAGGGACAAGACGCATGGTATATTCGCCGTTGTAGTTCACGCGGGTCACGCCAGGTGTTCCTTTCTTGGTGGTCACGACAATGACGCCGGCCATTGCCCTTGCGCCGTAGATGGAGGTAGCGGAACCGTCCTTGAGGATCTGGAATGACTCGATATCGTCAGAGTTCAGGCCCGCAATGGCGGAGCTGATCAATGTCGTGGCGTCTCCGGATGACAGGGAATTGGCATCCACATTGACCACATCCTCCATTATGACGCCGTCTACGACCCACAGAGGCTTGGAGTCACCGAAAATTGAGGTTGCTCCCCTGACTCTGATCTTAGGTGCAGTACCGAATGTTCCTGATACGTTCTGCACAGAAACGCCGGCTGATTTTCCTTCGAGTGAACGGCTGACTTCACCCACACCGCTGATATTCACATCCACGGCAGAAAGCTGGTCGGTCGCACCGGTGAAGAGTCGCTTGTCAGTGGTAGTCATACCGGTAACCACTGCTTCGGAAAGCATTTCCGTGCTGGTAGAGAGCACGAAGTCGACTTTTTCAGCAGCCGGTTTGGTGACATTGGTATAACCCAGGCAGGAAGCCTCAAGTTTGGCTCCTGCGGGGACTTTCGTCAATGTATAATTTCCGTCAAGGTCCGTGACGGCGGCATTGCCCGTGCCCGCCACTGCCACGACGACACCTATGAGAGGCTCGCCGGCATCGTCCTTGACTGTACCGCTTACTGTCAATGTCTGCTGCGCGAAAACTGAAAACGCGCAGATGACCGACAGCAGCATTGATATAATCAATCTTTTCATAAGTCGTTACTATTCTGAATATTCCTTAGTAAGCACAAGCTGCTGATATGCTACAATACGTGTGGTGAATGCAAAGAATCTGTCACGACTCCACCAGATGTTCAACTGCTGAGGGATATCGTTGCTGTTCAGTTTGGCATTCTCGAATGAAAGAGTGACTGTGTGGTTCACATCATCGAATACAGGTTCGGCATCCCAAGCGGTACGACCCTCTGTAGAGAAGATGTAGAATCCTGACGGATTGGACGAAGTCGGCCCGTTGAAATGCACTGAGTAGTATTTGTTTGCAGCCTCATCTTTACCGAAGCCCTGGATGCCGATTCTTACTTTGCCGTCCACCAGCTGGGCTGAGAAAGGATAATTCACGAGCTCGCCTTTCTGAACCGTAACCGAGAATGACTCGTACATCTTTTCTGTCGCGAATACGAAATCGCTCTTGTCTCCGCACTCATCGGCGTTCCTTGCCACTTTCCAAGTGCCCAGGAGATAATACCAGTCCGGTTTCTTAGGGAGTGTCAATGTTACATATACCGGTTCAATGCTCTTGTCTGAAGGGGTGATGATTGCGCGTCCGGAGAAGGCTCTGCGACTCTGTGCCTTGCTTACGATGAATGTCACACCGCTTGTAGACTTCTCGAATGAGAAGACGCCATCCGGATTCTCAGGGATTTCCACGCTGAAATCAGATGTGCACTTTACAAGTGTCTGCAATTTCTGCTCTGAATCAGAGAATTCCAGGCTGGATTCACTTATGATGATTCCTTTGAACGGAGACTGTTTCACTGAGAAGCTGACGGAATTGCTGCCTTCAGCATTGATCGTAATATCCGCAGTGCGCTCTGTATCACCAGTATAAGAGAACACATTGAACAGGACTGACGAACCGGCGACACTTACGCGAAGCCAATCCGGCGCAGATGACTCGGCCGTCAATTTGAGGCCGCCTGTCTCTACGACTGCAGTTCCGAATCCTCCTGCAGCATCGAACGATGTAGCGGAAACGCTTTTCAATTCAATCTCAGGAACTGAATTGTCTTTGCTGCATGACAGACCGCAGAAAAGCACGGCTGCCAGAGCGATGATTGATATAAGTTTTTTCATCATATTGAATTATTATTTTACATATTCGATTGCGACCTGTGAGTCACCGTTCAGCTTGGTTCCTGCCAATTCGATATGGACATAGATGAACTGGTAAGTCTGGTCGCGCTTGTATTCCAGAGGTATCTCTACGACAGGATTGTCCTTGCCGATTTCGATATTGATGTCCTTCTTGACGGAACGCACCCAGCCGGCAGCATTGACCTGAACACGCTTGAGGATGACATTGTCCTCACCTCTCTTCCATCTGAATCTCAGGGCTTTGACCGGAATGTAGTCTTCCGGTTCCATCATGCGGATGATCAATGTGCTGCTGTCGCGCATCTCGAATGACGTCCAGCCTGAAAGGCCCTGGCCTTCAAGAGGCTCAATGTCTTTGGCGACGTTCACGAGGTCCTGTGATTCCTTCACGAGGTCCTGTGATTCCTTCACGAGGTCCTTTACCGGAACGAAATCGGAGAGTTTCTTCTCTTCGGTGAAATTACCCTCCCAAGCGGCGAAGTCAAATGGCTTGCCTGCTTTCTTGGCATCAAAGAAATGCTGCCATCTAGGGATATAGTAGTCGCGGATAAGGCCTGACCAGATCTTGCATGCATAGTCATTGAGACCGGCATCAGGATAGCTGACACCCCATGTGGTCACGATCCTGCGGCTGTTTTCTTCATACTTGTCGCTTTCCTGCTGACTGTCACCCCAACTGCGGGCATAGTCGATCCATCTCTGGATGCGGGTTACAGGATTCTTGTCCAGAAGCCTGTCGGCGCGCAGCATCAGGTCCTTGAAACGGACTTCCATGGCGGCTGCCTTGTCATTGTCACCGGCAAGATAAGCCTCATTAATCTGCTTTACGAGCAGGTCAGCCTTGCCGAATGCATAGAAACCTGCCCACATGGCGAGGTCGGTAAGGTAAGCTTCATTGTCACCCAGCTCCGAGGCCGCTGCGATATAAGCTTCAAGTGCCTCGAAGTGTGCTTTGGAGACTACGTAACGGCCTCCGAGACCGTAGAACGGCTGTCTCTGGACTACATACTGGGCACGGCTTGAGCACATTCCGTAAGAGCTTTCGAGCATCTTGTTCCAGAATGTAATCATCGGCTCAGGGCATTTGCCATATCTGTTAAGTGTATAATTCTTCAGCCACTCGTGGATATCCTTGTGGGATGTGCTCCACCATGCATCGGAAAGGATTTCGTAAATCACTTCGTTGTTCTCCACGCCTTCCGGAGCGGTGCCGACGCCGACGAGATTTCCCATATTGGCGGAGCTGAGGGCATTCAGATGGCCATTGAGGTAGAAGTCCAATGCTCCTACAGGGGCAGTACGTCCGCCGAAGTTCGGCACGGTACTGTAAATCCATGGCTTTCCGTAAATTCCCTTGGCATAGTTCCATGTATATTCATTCTCCCAGATACCGTAGTTGAAGTCCACGCTCAGGTCCAGGAGGAGCATCTTGTCATCAGGTACCTTGGAGAACAATGCTTCGATGCTTTCCGGATCCCAGATATGTCTCTGATATCCGAACATCCAGCCCTGAAGCACCCATATCGCATCCGGATTGGCAGCGGCAATGGACTGATACAGAGACTTTCCGTAGCTGGAAATCTGTTCATAGCGTTCCTTCGTGCCACGCTCGGCGAACGGAACCTTCATTTCATTGAAACTATCGGCGAGGTAGTATTTGCCTTTTCCGAATTCCTTTTCCCATTCCTGGATATATGTCTTCGAAATCAGCTGGAACAGGTCCGTTTCAGGAGAAATGAAGTTGGATACATAGTACGGGCCGTCATCCCAGCCGGTGTGGATGAGATTCGCGTCAGGATAGACACGCTTGATCGCTTCAGGGACAAAGCCTGCGAAAGCATTGAAAATAGGTGTCATTCCGAGGTCGTTCATCCTGTCTATCATCTTGTGTTCCAGGGCGATGGTCTTGTCATACCAGCTCTGGGGGAGATTGCCGTCAAGTTCTGACATATTGCCCATCCTGAACCATGGCAGGTAAGCCGGGCCTGTCACGAACTTGCCGATTTCCTCATCAGTCAGGCCGAGTTTCTTCCATACTCGGGCGAAAATCGCTTCGCTTCCGATAGGAGAAAGCGGCATGTTCACGCCATGCAGGGCCATCCTGTCGAGTTCCTTCTCCCAGTCTTCCCATTTCCAGTAAGGCATGGTGTAGCCGAGAGTGCAGACATTCATGTATTGTCTCAGCACGAAAGGAGTGGTGACAAGTTTAAGCGGCTGGTCAGCAAGCTTTTCCGGAAGGACGATATTGTTGATTGTCCAGGTGGAGATGCCATAGTGATTCGATGTGACATAGTCATAGAAACCACGGCAGACTGCCACGGCGGAGCTTCCCTTCACGGTAAGTTTGCCTTTCTTCACCTCTGTGGAGAAGTATTCGCTGCCCTCCATCGGGCCGGTAACTACAAGCTTCACATTGGAAGGTTTCCTTCCGAGAGTTCTGGCAATCACTCCCGACGCCGCTTTTTCAGCAGCCTTGAAGTCTTCTTTCTGAGACGCCGAAGCGGAGACGCATAAAAATACGGCTCCGATAGCGCAGATAAATTTCAATTTATTGATTATCATATACTTAAAGTTTATTTCTTGATTTCCCTGATTTCCATCGCATATCCGCCACCTGCAGCGCATTTCTGGACGAGTTTCGACCTATGGTCGATTTTCATCTTGCGGATGGTGTATGCCTGTGGATTTGTCTTGTAGTCCGCATCCGGCGCATCGGCATAGAGCGTGGCCTCATATTTCTTGCCCGGTTCCAGGAAGTCGAAGGATATCTTGGAAACGTGTCCTTCGGCGCCTGCCGTAGAGCCTACAAACCAGTCACCGGAATCCTTGACCCTACGCGCCGTAGTGACATATTCGAAAGGCTCGGCTTCAAGATACCGCGACTCGCTCCATTCCATGGCCACATTCTTTATGAACTGGAACGCGTCCGGGAACCTTTCGTAGTTCTCCGGAAGGTCGGCAGCCATCTGCAACGGGGAATACATCGTCACGTAGAGGGCCAGTTGGTTCGCAATCGTGGCATTGACATGTGACTTGTTGCCCGGACTGAACTTGCTGATATTCATTTCGAAAATGCCAGGAGTATAGTCCATCGGACCGCCCAACAGCCTGGTGAAAGGCAAAATGCAGACATGGCCCGGCTTGGAGCCGCCGAACGCCTGATACTCGGTACCACGCGCAGATTCATTGGCAATGAGATTAGGCCAGGTCCTGCACAGTCCGGTAGGACGCACCGCCTCATGGGCATTGACCATTATCTTGTATTTTGCGGCCTGGGTGACGGCATACAGGTAATGGTTGACCATCCACTGGCTGTAATGCATCTCGCCGCGCGGGAGCATATTTCCGACATAACCGGATTTCACGGCATTGTAGCCGTTGTTTTTCATAAATGTATATGCCGTGTCGAGATGTCTTTCATAGTTTCTGACAGAAGCGGAAGTCTCGTGATGCATGATCATTTCCACGCCTTTAGACTTGGCGTAGTCACGGATTTCCTCCAGATTGAAATCCGGATATGGCGTCACGAAATCGAAGACATAGTCCTTCAGGTGACCGAACCAGTCTTCCCAGCCCTCGTTCCAGCCTTCGACAAGCACGGCGTCGAAGCCGTTTTCTGAGGCGAAGTCAATGTATTTCTTCACGTTTTCAGTGGTGGCGCCGTGATGGCCGTGAGGTTTGACCTTCGTATAATCAGTCACTCCGAGCTGTACGGAAGGCAGGTCCCAGGTATAGGACCACTGCGACTTGCCGGTAATCATCTCCCACCATACTCCTACATATTTTATAGGTCTTATCCAGGAAGTGTCCTCAATCTTGCAAGGGTCATTGAGATTCAGCGTCATACGGGAAGCGAGAATGTCACGTGCGTCGTCACTGACAATGATTGTGCGCCAAGGCGTGTGCATCGGTGCCTGAAGATAGCCTTTCGCACCTGTCGCATCAGGATTGAGGAAGGATTCGAAAACGAAATTCTTGTCATCCAGATTCAGATGCATGCAGGCATAGTCCACAAGGGCAGCCTCATGAATGTTCATATAGAGTCCCTGATCTGTCTTGAGCTGAAGTGAGGTCTGCACGCCGGTCGGCGAGAACATGTTCTTGTTCATGCGCTTGCTGTTCACTTCCCGGATCTCGGAAAGACGGCAGCACGTATAGTCATATTCCTGTGTATAATGGTCTGCCGGAATCCACCAGGCAGTGACATCTCCAGGCATGGCGAACTGTGTGCGTTCCTCCTTTACGACAAAATAGACCAATGACTTCTGCTGCGGAAATTCGTAGCGGAAGCCTACTCCGTCGTCATACACCCTGAACCTGACATTCATTTCCCTGCCGGTCTGACGCTGCTTCAAGTTGACCAACAATTCATTGTAATGATTTCTGATGGAAGTCTCTTCTCCCCATACAGGATTCCACGTCTCATCGGACTCTCCACGTGACGTTCCGGCAATTTCAAATTCCCTGTCTAGATGTGACTTCAAGTCGGCGGAATTTCCCATCAGTTCGAATCCCATACCGCTCGTCAGTACCGCAGGCAATTCACCACAATCCACAGAATACTGCGGACGTCCGTCTTCTGACAATGAAAATGAAAGTCTGATTTTTCCGTCAGGAGAAAATGCAGTTTCCACTTCTCCCGCAGAAAGCGAGGCAATACCAAACGTTACAAATAAGAGAGATGCCAGGAACCTTTTCATTATATGATAGTGCTATTAATTTTTCGGAAATTTATGCAACCTGAAAATCAATAACAATATGTAATAATGAAAATATAAATGAATTTAAGAGCTTAATGCTTGATTACCAACGTTTTGATTAATATATACTATATAAAAAATATAAATGGAAAATAAACCATTTTTCGAGCTAAATAGACGAAATTCCTTTTATCTGGTCCTCGAAACTCTGTGGAGAAACCGCCTTCAGACGCATCCTCGAACGGTACGCATAGATGGTGGAACGGGAGTATCTCAGGAGGATGGAGATCCTGTCCGTGCTGTCGATTCCCAGACGGATCAGCGCATAAATCCGCAGTTCCGGCGACAGGACATACGGGTCTTTTATCGTGATCCGGAATTCCGGCTGGAGGAAATTATTGAAATCCGCGATGAAGGTCGGGAACAATGACAGGAAGGTCTTGTCGAAGACGCTGTAGAACGAAGCCCACTCCTCTTCCACCACGGCATTCGACTTGAGGTCCTTCTTCAACGTCTGGATGTCACCGGCAATGGCCTTCTTGTTCAGATTCTTCCTGTACTTGTCCAGACGCTCGATCCTGGAGATACATTCGAGCATCAGCTGGGTAATATATGTATTCTTGATGTTGCTCGATTCCTTGACAATCTTATTCGCCTCTTCCTGAAGCTGTTGCGATGCGGTAAGTTCATCTTTCATGACTTCGAGACGCCTGCGCTGGTTCTTGTTCACGAACAGCAGGACCGTCATGAGCAATATGAGGAAACACAACACACCGAAAGCTGCCAACAACACCCTCAGGTCCTTCTTCTTGGCTTCGAGATATGACTCATTGACAATGGAAATGAGCGGTGCCAATGCATCCACCTTCAGCCTTGCCTTGCAGAAGTTGGCATCCTCCAGAGCCTTGTTCAGATAAGAGTACGCCCTTTTTATGTCACCGTCCTCATAGAGCATGGTAGCGAGCATCCTCAATGCGACATATTCCTTCTTGGCATTGACAAGATCCGAATAGGCGGAGGCTATCATGTAATCCTTGGCGGCATCCCTCCACCCTATCGTAAGGTAAATGTCAGCGATGGCGATGGCGACAGGACCGGTTTCGATAGCTTCGGGGGAAAGGGATTCATACTTTTTCAGCAGCATCTCCAGTGCGCTCTTGTAATCTCCTTCCACCACAAGGCTCTCGCTTTTGATGGTCACATTGTCGGGGAATTTGCTGACAATCGAGTCCTTATACTCACGAGCTTTCAAACTGTAATAATGCTTGAGACTCTTATCCATGCTGAGCACCTCAAGAGACTCATACGTGCTCATATATAAGAGATACATCCCTTCCTTGTCTTTATCGGACAATCCGCTTCTGTCCACCCGGTTCAGAGTGGCCAGTGCATCATAGCTCATTCCCGAAGTCTGATACTGCTTGGCGAGTGCTATGGATGACGACCCGACATAGTCCGGACGACCTAGCGCTTTCGCCGCTTCGAGCGATTTCAATGCATAGAAGGTCGCCGAATCCGTCCTGTACCTGTCGAAAGTATGACGCATGTCGAAATAGATCAGATACTTCTGTTTCAATGACTTGCTCCGCGCCAGAGCCGTCCTGCACGAGTCCAGGCGTTCCTCCCTCACCTTGTCATAGTTCTGCGCATTGCGGATTACATTGTCCAGATCCGACAATGTAATCTTGTCCGTGCCGGGCGTTTCAGCTCCCGCGCAGACTGCATACAGCAATGAAAATATGACAAGTATCGTTCTCCACATAAAATGTCAGATTATTGTTCAGCCGGTAAATTTACTAAAAAATATCGACCTTCCACAACGCAAAAGCCCCGGAAGCGCAGGTATGCTATTTCTGGCAATACGGCAGATATCTATTATCGGGATTTTTATTATCTTTGTCTTCAGGCATTGACATAATATATGTTGGACATGAACGGAGGAGACAATAAGATTCCTATTGGAATACAGACATTCGACAAAATTATCGAAGGAGGGTATATCTATGTTGATAAGACAGAATATATCTACGACATAGCACATAAATATAATTATGTGTTCCTGAGCCGCCCACGCCGCTTCGGGAAATCGCTGCTTTCCTCAACTTTCCAGGCATATTTTTCAGGAAGAAAAGACCTGTTCAATAATCTGAAAGCCGGGAATCTGGAAAAAGAATGGAAACAGCATCCCGTGTTTTATTTCGACATGTCCACAGCAAAGCACATGACGGCAACTCCTCTGCTTGAAGAGATGGACAAGAAGTTGTATGAATATGAGCAGACATATGGAAGAGGAGTGAAAGATGTAAACATAAACCAGCGTCTGGAGGGTCTCGTGCACAGAGCCACCGAACAGACCGGTGAAAAAGCTGTTATCATAATTGATGAATATGACGCTCCGCTTCTCGATGTCATAAATGACAGAGAGCAGATTCAGCCTATGCGCCAGATTATGCGCAATTTCTACAGCCCGATAAAGAGCCTCGATCCATATCTGCGCTTTGTATTCATCACCGGCATCAATAAATTTGCGCAGCTGAGCATATTCAGCGAACTCAATAACCTCAAGAATATCTCGATGCTTCCTGAATATTCTGCAATCTGCGGAATTTCCCAGTCAGAGCTTGAACATAACTTTGATTTTCAAATAAAATCTCTTTCAGAAGCTGAAGGTATCAGCATAGAAAAGACTTTCGATTTGCTCAAGGAGAACTATGACGGATACCATTTCTGCGAAGGGTCTGAAGACATCTATAATCCGTTCAGTCTGCTTAACGCATTTGCGGACAAGCAGTTCAAGAGCTATTGGTTCGAGACGGCAACGCCGACCTATCTGCTGGAGAGGCTGGACAGGAAGCCTATAGATGAGCGTGAATTCGACAAGATGGAGTACATTTCAGTCAACGAATTCAATGTGTCTCCTGAAGTTACTGACAACCCCATTCCGCTGCTTTACCAGACCGGATATCTTACAATAAAGTCCTACGACAAAGAGACGGAATCATACACGCTCGGATACCCTAATAAAGAGGTGCGCAACGGTTTTCTGAACTCACTGCTTGCCAGATACAACAATCAGGATCCTGCAGGTGCGTCTTTTGTCATCAGGTTCAATGCCGCCTTAAGAAAAGGCAATGTGGAAGAAGCCTTGTCCCGCATGCAGTCATTTCTTGCAGCAATGCCGAATGACCTGGAGAACAAGACAGAAAAACATTATCAGACAATCATCTACCTGATCTTCTCTCTCCTGGGGTACTACATCAGGACAGAGGAAAAATCCGCCATAGGACGCGCCGATGCCGTCTGCTGGACTGACAATTCAATATATGTATTCGAATTCAAAGTCGACAGTTCCGCCGAGACGGCATTGAAACAGATTGACGAGAAGGGATATATGATACCTTTCCGGTTCGAGGAGGGCAAACGGCTTGTCAAGGTCGGCGTGAACATATCAACTGTATCACGGACATTGGAGGACTGGAAAATAGACGTGGTGAATGCCTGACATCATTTGTTTCTGAAGCAGCTTATTCAATGCTTCTTTTCAGAAACAATCCTGTCTGCTATACGGGAAACTACCGCTGTAACATCGCCGAGAGCTTCAGCCGGGACATTCCGTGCTCCGAACATGGCACAGACGACTGCAAATTCCGGTTTTTCACGAGGGAAAAAGCCAGCATAAGTCACTCCTGCGCCTGGAGCCGCATCATAATCAACATACGACGACACAGAACTCAGGCCCGTTACAACGCCAGACGTGTCCAATGCACCCGTAATGACGCCAAGGTCAATGCCGGCGAACGGTTGCTGCCCGTTGTCAATTCCTGAACGGCAGTCTGACTTCTTCAGATGCGGCTGCAACACCTCACCTGAAGCTAGAGCGGCATAAAATGATGCCACGCAAAGCGGCGACATTGTCATATCTCTCCCTAAGACCAACCCGCTCACTGCTGAGGAAGCCTCTGAGAACTCGGCATTCCGGCAGCCTGACAATTCCATCATATCGCACAAATCAGACGCCATATATGACCGCATAGATTCCACATAACGGCCAGGGAAAAATCTGTATGCTGCAGCAATGCTGCTGTCACGTCGCGCATCAGCAAGTTCTTTTCCGGTATGGAACATTCCGTCACGAAACGCCACAAGCCAGGAAAGCGGTTCCATTACAGTACCCGGTTCATATCCGAACCCGACTGCATAATTATAATATTCTCCAAGCGCCGTACTGCCGCCATAATGACCAAGATTCACTATCACAGGAATGGAGCCGTCATGGATATCCATCAGAAGCAGACAGGCACCTTTAATCTGTTCAGGATCCGGAATCTCAGCGCGAAGCATGGAATCAGCTGCCATCTGCCACCTTATATTTATTGAGGACTTGAAAGCAATGCCATGAAGCAGGTCATGGTACACATTGCCGACAACGCCGACTCTTTCATTTCCTCCACGTCCCGGAGCACAATAGCCGAGTGTCCGTCGCGCAAATCCGTCATAATGGAACACTGCACGTCTATTCTGCTCCACGATGAAACCGCCGTTGAAACGGCGTCTCTTCAATATCGGGAAAGTCCTCAACATATCCAGCACGCCTTGCGAAACCTTGTATGCAAGGGGCAGATGCTTCCTGTTTGTGCGGATGCCTGCATGTATATATGCGTTCCAGTCTTCAGCTGTGCGGGAAGGCAGAACCACCGCGAGAGATTCGGCCAGAGCCTGGAGATCACGCCTATTGGAAGAGGAGTTCGCCAATGAACAATCCAGGAAGACATTGTATTCAGGGACAAATGAGACAAGGACGCTGTCATTACAGTCAAGGACTCGCCCAATAGGAACCTCCGCCTTATAAACATTTCCGTCTCCTCTGAACATTCTTGTCAATGCTGTCCGCACACGGATTCCGGACAATGCAGTCCCGATAATCATAATCAGCGAAACAGCCACGACTGCCAAGCCTACTTTACCAATCTGTTTCATAACAAGTTCAATATTTTCTTATTTATCCGCCCCAGGCTCATCCGGATTGTCCAAGTTCTCTCCATACACCAATCGCCACGGATCCCCAGATGCATCAAGATAGCTCTTAGCCTCATTCCGCCCCAAGACGAAATCATTGTCATTGCCCTCCTCATTATTCGCCTTGCCGAGAAAGCGCAATTTTCTTATCAGGTCACGCTCCTTTTCATGAGCGATATTGTAAATTTCCTGTATGAACTCGTCAAATGATTCGCTCAAGGCTCCTGCGGCACGATTCACAAGTTCATCATCGTCTTTCTCTGTCATTATATGCGTCGCATACGCCATAAGCCGTCCAAGATATCGGGAATTATTGAGACCTGGAGTTTTGCCCAGAAGCTCCCGGTAGCCGTCGTTCAGGTGAAGAGACACCTTATTCCCGTCTGCTGTTACCGCTTTCATATTCTGCTTCACCTCTTCATAGGACTTATACCCAAATATAGCAGCAGCTAATGATGCAAAGTTTTCATCATCAAGTATATCCACAGTCTGAATCATCGCCTTGCGGATTTCGTCTGGAGTATTATCCGACAATTTCCCAAATGGCTTCAGCGTAATCGCGACGATGTCATAACCGTTATCCTTCTCGATTAATTGGAGCGTTGTTCCAGAAAATTTTTCCGCCTCATCCTTGCAGATTCTCTTTACTTCATAATTAGCTGCATAGGCCACATTCTTATCGACAGGCAAAGGGAACTGGACATAGGCAATCAGCTTATTCCCGGCATCGCAATTCAGCCCAACATTGTACGCGCAGTACTTTCCCTGCACTTCCGTATGGAACATGTTCCCTCGTCTGTCAGGCGCTATCCCTGCCGATTCAAACATCTTGACGACACAGTCTTCAAGAGTAAGGTTCTTCGCGGAATCACAAGTCTTCCGCCTAAAAATATCAAGCAATCCCATATTTCAAACCCTGATTTGTGTCGGGCGCAACTTCAATAAATTAATTCTTCAATAAATTAATTATAGATCTAACCAATTAACACTCAAATGTTTTCTTTCTCAAAACTTCTGAAGCATTCAAAAGAATATCGCATAGTTTCATTGTCTTTTATGACAACAAGGCCGTTTCCGTCAGGAGCAACAGATATGTGCTCGCATTCGAGCGGGACGATGAATTTCTTCAGAGATGAATTATAAATGCCATACCTATCTTTTTTCTTAACCACATACGAACAGTCGCTGACCCTGACAATCTCATCATACTTCATCCGTTTAAGGATTCTGATACTTTTCTTGCGAATCCAGCCAGACGTGCAAAGGCCGTACTTACCGTTCTTGTTCTGTATTATCCTGCAATAACACGGATCTTCAACACTGGAAATTTTACTAATGTGACACAGCATAACAAGATTCCTGATCAAGACAATGAGTGTCAAGAAAATGAGCCCTACTAAAATAATAACTCCGACATGGAGAGCATTATCCCAGAATCCATGATATTCACCTAAATTTAGCACTATAATATCAATACTTAATATCATAAGCAAGATTGACAAGACTGAGATATAAGGGGAGAGACCGAGTACTCCTGTATGTCTAACATATAGATATTCTCCCCAAAAAATCATCTGAGTATCTAACGGGCCAGGCATATTGCCAGCATTAAAACCTCTTAACATAACTTCGTTATTAATTATAAAACAACTTATCTATAATCCAACCTATCCCATATCCTATTACGCTTCCAAGCCATCCTATACCGACAACGCAGAATAGACCTCCCCTAAAACCAATCTCATATGCTATCCAGAGGATGATTCCCATAATCCCGCCAATTATTCCACAATATATCATCCTCTCTTGACCGCCTTGCTGCAGAACGACGTCTTTTTGCTGCAATTAGCTTCTCCTCCGTTTCGGCCTCAATCAACTCTTCAAGCCTTACTCTTGACGACACAGTCTCCAAGAGTAATACCTTTCTGGTTATCAGCAACTTTGCGCTTAAAAAAATCGAATATTTTCATGATTCCGTCATTATTTTTCTTGCTTGTAGAACATTTTTTCGACATAAACCGGGATAAGATTCTGAATATCTTTATACTCCTGACTTTCAAACATCTTTTCAAAGAACTTGGATTTATACAGACTTTTTAAATATTTATTATTCTTTCGTTGTCTATCGGCATATTGAACTTGATTAAAGAAATATAAGATTGCCTGAGTCGATGTCAGACTATTTTGAACACGATGCAACCTATCTTTCCGTTTAAAGGCAAAACCTGAGTTTATAATATTGTGGACACACGTATATAGAACCTGGAATGTCTGGTTCAAACTACTACGATGAGAAAGATTTTCCACATATATATTATAAAGGTCAATCATTTGGCGTAATGTCAGTTCTGAGGTATTGATATACTGTCTGCTATTAAGCACATATCGATAAAAATTATCATAAACCGACAAGTTGCAATCTATTGTAAAATACCCCTCGACTCTTTTCAATCTGAAAAAAGACACTTCATACCGGCACGCCATATTATAAGGATATCGTATCCTAAGATTAATGTACTTCAACTTTTCCTCTTCTATAGCTCTGAAGCGGCTCGTCAGATTTTTCAATTCTGCCTCAAGTAATGTCATTTCATGGTTTGAAACATATTGCCACAATCCCAGTATTGCAGTAACAACAGCAACCATAAGCATGCCGATGTCAGCTATTGATATCTTTCCCATTATCTCCCAAACAAACATACATTGGACATTATTAATATATTGTAAACTTAAACGACTTCAGACAAACATCGCTATACCAAATTTCAATCCGGTATGAGCCAACTTTCCAATGTCCTTTATTTTTACTTCCCCATCCACTTAAGACACAGGTGTTGTGTCCAAAGTCGATTGATATGTCATCAGCATAAGTATATCCTTCAGGAGATGTAATTCCTGTGTGCATCACGCCATCAGAGTCAACCAATTTTACATTCAGTCGTATGCTTGTACTCGATTTCAGGCCATAATATGTTATCCTCGGTTTCAAATACATCGTATTCCAGCTATGAATTTTTTCCCCAAAGTCATCATTCATTTCGCCATCATAATACACGTTGCCTATCTCTATTTTAGTTATAATCAATGGGTATGCTTCAGAAACTTTAGATTGATAGTTATCATATTTAACTTCCAAGCTATCATATTTAACTTCCATCTGTTCCCGTTGGACTCGCTCACTATAGTACAAGAAAATTAGTGCAGCAAATACGAGAGCCAATAAAAAGATCCAGCCCCAATGATTACCGCTCTTTTTCTGAATGTTCCCCTCACAATCAGTTCTGGAGTACAATTGTTCTTCATCTGTAGAATATCCTCTCATATCTGTTTCTATTTATTTTCTGAAATTTTATGCCTCATTTTTTCAATAGTCATCACGATCACGCATTCTATATTTATATTTGCGTTTACGCAACATTTTCTCCCTGCTGTAAGGATATTGATGCACATTTATTCTTTTTGTCATATCTCCACTCTGAATTATGATTACTCCCTCCCGGAAATGTTTACAACGAAATCCGTCGCCTCTAACGCGGAAAGACGCAATCAATTCACCATTATCACGTTTCATAAATTTCTCCAAGAACAATTCCTCTCCCGTCACTGAGACACGTAGTTCGCCTCCATCCGTAGCAGCATATATAGTTTCCCCTGACGAGAGCCGCAAACATTCCGAATGGCCGTCACATTCTTCCCATTCGCCATTGACGAGACATCCAACGACATCTCCAAACTCATCAAGATTTATATCCGTCACTTCTTTACTTAAATTCAACCAAGTAGGTCTCCCATCATCTTGTGTTATGAAAAATCTATGCTCGAATCCGCCACCGATACTCTGTCCTAATAATCTGTCAGGAGCCTTCAAAACAACCTCAGCAAACCGCTTCTCCCCAGTATTAGGTAAAGCCGTAATACACCAAGTGCTTCTAGTACCTATGCATTTTTTATTTACAACGGGTCCTTTTTCAGAATCATTTTTAACTGAAGTATCTTTTTTTTCTTTATATACAACGAGCCATCCTGAATCATTTTTAACTTCTAAATCTCCACTTGCGACATCCGTATCAACAACAAAGTACAATTCACCTCCATTATTATAAAAAGTATAATAACACTGCAATGTATCTTCTGTATGCAATACATCTTTCGTATAGACATTTACAACCTTCAGCCATTTGGCAGGAACAAGAAGATTCATATCCACTAAAACCTCAATAAGAATACGAGGCATCACAAGAAGGCAAATAAAGACAAGACATATTTTTCTATTCCTATGCTTCTTTCTTATCCTTGATTCTGCAAGAAGTGCCTCGTCACGAAAGCGGCCATCAGGATAGCGGTTCAGATAATCCTCATAGTCAGCTATCTTCTTGCAGGCTTTAATCGTAGCCTCTTCAAGTTCAGCCTCATACCTTGAAATCATTTCTACAGCTTCTTCCCGATGGCTTCCATAAGGAAACTTACTAATATAGGCCTGCCAGTCCTCTGCTGTCACGCACTTAACGAATGTAGCATTGTCCAGTTCGGCCAGGCGTTCTTGGAGCATATTCCGCACTTCCTCGTCTGTCTCTGTCTTGAGCGCTTCGATGCAATCATCATAGGCCATCTCGGCTATTTCCTTATACCCCTTCAACATATCATTTATTTATAGTCATGGTATCAGACACTGACTTTACGGAATCGCGGGATGGCACCGCTGCGGAATCGTGCAGAGCCGGCCTGTTCTCGACATTGCCGGAAGTCCCGATAACGGAATGTCCGCTAAACTTGCGCAGCAGCAAAGCCGCCACCACCAGGGCCAAGACGAATATGAACAGATGTTTCTTCTTGTCAGAATTACGACAAGTGTCACATTTGCCATCAGCATTGACCCTCTCCACCAACCGTCCACATTGACGACAGTGAATCATTCGCGTCTGTTCAGAGTTGAAATCTTCCTTTTTTATTTCCTGCTCTTTTTCAGCGTGTTCCGAATCATAGCAGTCCAGGCACAGCCCATCATTGAGAGTCCGGCATATCTTATGACATTTGCGGCACATCCGAGACACCGGCACATCTGAGACAGAGCCGAAATCGCTGACAAGAACGGCATTCATAAACGGCTCATACTCCGGCGAAGTGGCCTCAGACCGGCTGAGGATTCCGGAAACAACGGAAACCGGAGAAGAAGATGCGAGCGCGGCACCGAACAGTATCTGCTCTTCATATTCACATCCAGGGAACATACGGCAGACTGACTGATCGAAATTGAGCCTCGCGACCGCGGAGTCCATCTTCCGGATATAATCAAGCCCCATCTGTTCAGCGACAAGGAACCCGGCCCCAGACAAAGAAGATGATTCAATGTCAGTCCATCGTTTCTTCATCACCATGTCGAACATATCCTGAAAAGCTCTTCTGTCGAAAGGGAGTTCCGAAAGTGTTCCGCTTTCCGTTTTATATATCACGCCTATGAAACACTGGAGTTCCCGTTTCATCTTATCATTGCGATAAATCTCAGAGAACAGCTTGTTCTGGCAAGCCATTCCCCAGAGGCAATATGAGACGTCACCCACGATCTCACGGTCGAAGAGCCACTTGATATGCTCGATGAGAGCATCTCCCATAAGAAGCCTGGAGATACGTTTCTTAAAGATTGACATGACCGTCTCCGGGACATCATTGCCAGGAAGGACGATAAAGTCATAGTCTCGCACGAATGTCGCGGAGTAAAACACAGGATACTTAATCATAATCATCGGATTTGGAAAACAGGATAACCATTGCCGTACATGTCAACTCTTCCTGACAGCATATCCCTCAGAGAAGCCAGAACACTGTCAATGAAGGCTTGTCTTTCCTTAGGATATCTGTCATATTCAGAGTCCAGATAAGCATAAAGAGAATATATTATAGGTATATGGATATTGCCGTCCATATTCAGCTTCAAGTTTCCGGTCAGCCTGTTTCCCTCCTCATGAGTCAGGTTGTCTCCCAGAGAGACCGCAGTAATCGCAGAATCCACACCTGTTCCTTTCGCGAAAATAGAACTCAGATATCTTCTGACCAGTTTTTTTCCGGCTGCAAGTTCTTCCTTGCTCGCGAACAAATCTGCTTTCGTTATGGCCACCATCACAGGAGGTATCTTCTTGTCCGAATTATTTTTCCGATATTCAAGAAACAGATTTTCGATAAAAGAAATCTGATTCCTGGCTTCAAGTATCTCCATAGGTGTCCGCACGACACGGTGCTCAGGTTCCAGGTCAAGAGCATCCATAGCATTCAGCAACTTGGCTCCATCTATAAGGAAGATAACAGAGCACGAGTCTGAAAAAAAGTTCAAAAGGTTCGAGAAATCATCCATTCCTCCATCGCCAGTCAAGACTCCACCCTTATAATCCCTGACCAAAAGAGACGGAATGACATCCATGAAATTATCAGTGTGCTCCAGCCTGACACGAAAATCATAGATTCTCTCGGAGGAACTGTCAGACGTTCCACCAGGCCATTCATTCCGTGCCAGCAGAGAATAACCGCTGTTCAATTTTGTTTGTTGTATAATGCTGTTGGATATCATTGATATGACAGTATCTTCATTGCGAGCACCAGCCCGCATTACCTGAGCCATAGCATATATATAGCAGGTCTTTCCGGCACCGCGGACACCCATAATGCTGATTTTCTTGTTTTCAGTCATAATTTTTCTATAAAGTTAAAGTTGATTCACCGGGCGAATACAATGCACCCAGGCAAGGATCCAGTTTATAGTCAGGATTGTCCGAGAGAGAATGTATTACCGCCATACCGTTTCCATTCCCCAAGAAATACTGCGACAGAAGTTCGCGTACACATGGGATATTGGAGCATCCTCCGCACAACAGAATCTGTGATATTTCTGTAAACGGGCAGTCTGACAGTCTCAAGGCTTCCTTACAAGCCGAAAGAGCACGAGACAGCAATGGAGCCGCCATGGAGCAGAACTCTTCACGGCTAACAGAAACACTCCCGGCGGCAAACGAGTGCAAGCTCGACTCACAACCAGACAGTTCCTCTTTGACACGCTCCGCACATTCCGCCACCTTTACCGCGAGAGACAGACGTGATAATCCTGCAATACGTTCAGTCTCAAATGATTCTTCAATCTTTTTCACAATAAGAGAGTCAAACACCCTTCCACCTGCAGATGAATCCCGGACAGAACCAGCCACACTAAATCCATTTCCTTTCCGTTCAACGACCGAGACAGTCAGTCCTGAATAGCCAAGGTCAAATGCAAGCGCATGACGGCCTTCCTCAAGAGAAACTTTCTTATAGCACAATGCGGCGACATCAGAGATGAAGCTTACGGTCTGGATGCCGGCTGATTTCACCGCCGACTCAATTATCCCACGCCTCGGATCCAACGCTTCGTAATAAGCAGGAATGACAATGACGCAAGATGTCGGCAGCGCCCACCCGCACTGACGAATTCTGTCAGATAGGAACATGGTCAATGCCCGGTAAATATCGCTGAACAATTCGGTACTTGGTTCCACATCCGCGATATGCACGAAATTGCCCGGAGCATTGAATAGCCAATTCTCGGCATAGTCCCCGAAACGGACACGTCCGTCAGGCGTTCGCACCGCAACAGAAGGACATGAATACGGAGACGATGAAAACCCAAGAGGTATCTGCATTGTCCTTCTGTCAATGCAGATGACGGCTCTCAATGAATGTGAGCCCACTTCAATCGCAATTCTGCTTGCCATACATAAAATATCTTGAAACCATTATAGTTTTCTCGGCCTCGGCCATTCTCTCGGAAGCAGCCGCTATATCCTCTCCAAGCAAGGCATAGGACTGTGACAGAATCTGATATAATAAGGAATCATCCGCAGACCTATGATACGAACACTGGTATTCATAGTTCCAGTCCTCAGATTTTCTTGTCGCCAAAGATATCATCTCAGATGACGAGGGATGCCCCGACAGCCCCAGTCTGCCGGCCGCAGAGTCGTCATACTCACCACACACACGCTTAAACTCTTCCAATGCGGCATTGTCCTTTATCATCATCTCATTGTCGTACACCTTCGTCAGAAAATCGAGTTGTTTGTATTCAAATATTCCCATAAGGCACGAGAGGACAGCGCTTTGTATAGAGTCCACCGCCAGTCGCTGAGATTCAGTCTTGCATTGAATTCGCTGATTTTTGCATGCAGAACCGATCACCGTAGCCGCGCTCCGCGTCTTCAGGAGGAAACGCCTCTGTCCGAAATATGAATACAGGCAATCCTCAAATTTTCCCATCCCGCTCACTTCCATAAAAAGCGAGGTCAGACTCTTCCTGTCCAACGAACTGCTCTTTCCGAATTTCACCGCCTCATATATGCCATAAAGACCATACTTCGAGTACAATGCCTTCCTCTCCGAAAAATCCATATCCGGCAGACAGTCCTCCGAATCCAGGAACTCATCGGCATCCGAAAGAAGTTCTTCCAGAACGGAATCTTCCAGTGTCGCCAGTTTTCTGAAAGCGGCAATGTCTCCATCATTGACAGTATGTGCAGCCAGCCCGAGCATCGAGCAGACCGGAAGAATCGTATGGAGCGTATTCTTCACCTCTGGGAACAGTCGATATATATTGCCTTCTATGACATCCACCCTCGCCTTGTCTTCAGGGCGTCTCTCATCATCCACCTTCCAGAGGTAGTCAATCTTGGAAAGGATGCCGACGGCATTCAGCGGAGACAGGGAAAACGAGTTAGTCCCGGATTCCTGAAACTCTCTAACGACAGAAAGCGTAGAGTCAGCAAGACCCCTGGTAAAGAGCATTATCACGGCATCAGGCCTGACGTCACGAAGGAACTCCACCGTATTTCTCGAATCAGTTCCCTTGACAGAATCCAACCCCGGAGTGTCAATGATATTGACCGTCTTGAGTATCTCATGGTCGTATGTAACCTCGAAATACTTGACATTGTCTTTAAGGTCATCAGTGATGCAGTCATCCTGAGACTCCCAGACGGCTCTGGGAAGCATCTTGCATGAGCCGTCTTTCAGCACAGCCTTGACATCGCCGTCCGACGGGCCGTACTTCAGCCAGCTCACATTATATGTCTTTTCCATCTGACCGGTGCCGACGACATCCGCTTTTCCGAGGATAGCATTGACCAGAGTAGACTTGGAACTGCTCACCTTGCCGATTATAGCCAACTGCATTGGACTGTCCAGCTTGCCCAGGACCTCAAGGATTCCGGAAGACACCAATTCCAGTCCTTCACGTTCAGAGGACTTCAGACAAGACTCCAGACATTCCCGGAATTTGCGCACAACGATATTTTCCGAAATCATTATTTCGCAAAGGGATTAGTGTTAAACACCTTGATCTGAGTCATAAGTGTATCTGTCATCTTCATCTGGCTTTTCAGTTCGTTCTCTTTCACTAATTTCTTCCTGATGCCGTCCTCACATTCTTTTATCGACTTCAGCTTCTCCTGCATCTGAGCCGTCATTTCATCAGAAGTCGTCTTTAATGACATTACCACTTCTTTGCTGAATGTCGAATATCGTTTCTGGATATATGTTCTGAGTTCATTTACAGCAACATTGATTTTAGGAGTTACCTGTTTAAGGATATGCGTTTTTTGTTCCTGCCGTCGGTTCCCTTTTATAGACTCTACCACATAGTAAAGCCCTGCCGCAATGCTCAATGGGAAACATGAGGCGATACCTAAAGTAACTGCACACGCCTGTCCAATGCCGACAATGCCGGCAAGCGGCAATGCATGCCGCGTGACGCTGACGAAATTTTCCGAAAGGCTATGCTCTACAGATGTCATTTTTCCATCGATTCCTCCACTAAAGTGACGACCAGGCACATTGATTCCAGAAACATATTCAGAGAGTTCCGCCAAGACAGTTTCAATGGCAGAATCAATTTTCCTGTCAATACCATTCCCGATAAGCTGCAGTTCCTTATTAAGCTGAGCAACAACATATTCTCCGCCATGTTCAGACTGAGCCTCCGGCGTATTGAGAATCTGTTCCAGTTTCTCCGTCGAAAGAAGCGCGGTATCCCTGGTGAAATCAGACAAGACGGCATCCTGTGAATTCTCTATTATAGAACTTATGTTTTTCCTCAAATCAGAGTACTCATCCGAGATTAACTCCCTCAGGGCCCTGAGTTTGTTCAGTTCTGAAAGACAGACATCTTTCCTTGTCTCGAAATCCGTATCCAAGAGTTCTGCCAGGGACTTTTCCATTTCAGCCCTGATGTCGGAAAGAAGCTGAATAAGACGCTGTCGCAACATATCTTCCTGAAACTCACGATACTTCAGATAAAGCCCGTCTATCGCTGCAAGCACGGCTTCACCATTGGAACGTTTCCATTTTTTCTCGTCCCCAGTACTGTTATACTCAACCCATTGCGAGGCAGAAACGGGTATGCAGTCCACCTTCACTCCACAGTACTCTGATGATTTATCCTCTCTCTCCCTCTTATATTCCGTCCGTTCATCCCTGCTTATCATATCCGCCTTGTTAAGAAGTATGGCATACGGCTTATTCGTCGGCAAGATACTGTCCTTTATGAAATCCAGCTCCGTCGTCATCATCGGCTCCGTCGTATCTGTGACGAAAAGAATCGAGTCTGCCTTAGGCAGCACCTGTCTGGTAAGGAACAAGTGCCTCGGATCAAGAGAGCCTATGCCGGGTGTATCTACGATCACCAGCCCGTCAGAAAGAACATCCGAAGGAAGTTCTATCTCAAGATATAAGGTATTGTCCAGATCAGTCAATGTCCCCTGAGAAAACTTCCCGACAGAACTGAAAGGTATTTCCTCATTCTTGACCGTGATTTTCTCATCGTCAGGATCCCCTGTCGCATTGTAGTACCTTACGACCTTTTGTTTTTCTCCATACTTTATTATGGACACGCTTGCCGTAGCGATACCGTCAGCGACCTGGCATATTTCCTGCTTCAGCAAGGCATTGATGACAGAGGATTTTCCTCTTTTGAATTCACCGCACACCACCAGGACGAATGGCTTGGACTCGACGCTTTCCATCAGTCTCGCCACCATATCACAATCAGTTTTTCTCCCATAGTTTGACGCCAGCGGCAACACTTTCGCCAGATAAGCCGAAAACTGTTCAAGAATCTTTCCCTTCATGTCATCAATAGCTTAAAAACGAGTCATAGAAATCAAATCCATAATGGTCACAGAGATCCAGCATCATATGCTGTTGTTCACAATACATAGCGGACTGAATATCACCCATCGCTTGGAAATTCAGTATGGACTGGTCCAGAAAATTCCCATAATCCATATTGGTAAATCCAGACAAGGCATTCATATCTACATAATGAAGCCAGTCATTGTCCGGTGTAAAATCAATCATATCGACTCCGGCGGCAAACGTCTCGCTCATTTCCGGGAACACATTGTCCATAATGCACTGCGGAGTCAGATATTGATTGAACAGGAAGTCTTGATTTCCAAATAAATCCGCAAACTGGACATTATTATTGACGACATCGAAATAGCCATTGACAAACGAGGTCATCGGCGAACAGAACCCACCGAAATCCGATGGCTGCCACACAGGAATGCCATAACTCAAATCATTGAATATCTGGAAATCCGTATAATCCATTCCAGCCACGTTGCTGATATGTCCTGTTTCAATGTCGAAATTCTCCATTCCGGGGACAGTCTGAGGAACAGCACATTCCGTAGATACCATATAGCACTGGGCATCAGACCAGGCATTCATAAACTGGTCCAATGGATATGCTTTCATCTCCTCACCTGTACCTGGATCCGTTATAAGCACTTTGACATTATCAGGATCGGAAGTGTCTATCCCTGCGACGATGAGTGCGTGATCGGGGGTATCGCCCACAAATACATCCTTGAACCAATTATGCAGTTTGCCTGTGATTGTATCATCGTTCCATAATTCATCCGAATCCACGCCTACGATAATCTTGTGCCCCTGTGATAGTTCACCTACAAGATTGAACACGTTTGCTCCGGCTTGGCGGGAACATTCGATGCCGGCGTATTCAAGCAAATTTCCGACATCCTGCATCGAGGTGCCGTTTCCGTCATACCAGCCTTGCTCAATCGAAGTGCGGACAAGGTCATCTTCTGTGCAAGGTATTCCGAAATCATTCAATATAAGCTGCTGGGATTTAATGGCGCAAGTGTCACTATAGGCTTGCTGCACATCAGGGTTGAAATTTTCCGTCATATTTTCCTAAAGCTAGTGTTTCTTCGAACTGTGATTTACAGCATGACATGAATATCCATTATGCAGGCAACCATCACATATCTTATCATTATTTGTATCTGAATATCCAGGGCACTTATGTTTGCTTAAATTGCATACTTTATTAATACGATTAGTATTTCCTCTAAAATTCAGACCATTTAAATTACCATTCCACTTCTCAACCTCTCGTTTTTTTATAACCGGGACACTGGTAGTTACGCGACCGGTTCCACCACAAGTTGCACAGATTTCACTATAGTAATATGTAACGACTCCCGATCCGCCACATGCAGGACAAAGCACATTCTGGTTTTCCCATTCAGTATATTCTTCCATTACTGTAGTATAATCATTACTTGCAGGGGGACAACTATAATCACAGGATGATGTGATTAGCAAGAAAGAAAAGAACGCAATTTTTCTTAAAGACATATTATTATTTTGAATTAGTATTTTTCAACAAATCAGCATATAAAAAAGCGTGGAGTCCGATGGCGCTCGTTCAACTGAAGGCTCTGACAAAGCCCGAATAAAAACAAGCGGTACGGTACTCCACACCTATATGGACAATGACGGATGAGTGCAAATAATGCACCCTTCCGCATATTTTCATACACGTGAGCGAGCGTTCGCCGTATCCCTTTATTCCTTAGTAATTTGTCAGATTCTCAAGTTGAGGATTCGTCAACACTTTCTATATGTAGTGGGCCTAGCCGGCCCCTGCGGAAAATCCGCATTGTCCAAATTTAGACATATTTATCCAGCAATCAAATATTATCCTCGCATTTTTCCAGTTCCAGTTTCCTTTCACCTGACGCCACGAACTTCTCGCCATCAAAATGCAACACATCATACCCGTCCAGAAGATTCATCCCGTCCGTCTGCGGAACATATAGTTCACATGAAGACGCGTCATAATGGAACATCCAGTCGAAGCCGCAGCTTTCGAACATGTCATACCATTGCGGTATGTCATAATCCACATATAATTTCATCCGTTCATCCTCTGAACGCCATTTTCCATCAAGCAAATCCACCTCCATGACGCCATTTATATTCAGACGGAATGCTTTCACCCATCTCGCCGCCTCTATAGATGAAGCCCGGCCATAACATACTACGAAATAGTAGCAGTTCCCATCGTTTTTCCTTACGCAATGGAGGTCCTGAACAGATACGTCCGAGAGGAACTCCGCATTCACTTTGACATATTTTCCAGACGGCCTTTTCAGATACATCTCGCTTCTGAAGTTCGGACTTGTTCCTCCAGTACCAGTATCCCATGTCTCCACTTTCACCACCCCGTCTTCAGAACACAGTGTAGTGACCTCACTCTCCTGGCTTTTATAATGTTCATAATCATCACCGGCAATCACTTCCGACAGACTGGCAGACACATTCTTTGCAATTCCGGACACCCGTTCATTGCCGGAAGCCGGAAGATTTTCAAATAGGACACAAGCTATGGAGTATTCAGGAAAATTCACCGGAAAAATTCCTGCGAAGGTTTCAGCGGAGTATTTTTTCTTATTCCCATTGTCATAGGCAATCTTCCATGATACTGACTCCCGCCCGACAAGACCAGCGCGTCCTACGGAATCAAGCGCGTCCATAATAATATCAGTATCAATATTGTCATAAAAATCCCCGCAGTAACCGGAAGCACGATTACGGACAAGTTCAGGAGCGATTATCCGCCCTGCGGCCAAAGACGAATAAAATGCCACCACATGAACAGGAGACATGAACATATCCCTGCCATGAATAAGATGCTGCACAGCCGAAGAGTTCCAGTTGGCTGATTCCGGCGAACATATCTCGATACTCAAGCCATCTATGCCAAGCCCGTCATAATGATCCGGAAGAAAAAACGACTTGAGCGTCCTGGCATAATGGTCAGGAACCATCTCATACACTCTTGACAATTTCCCGGAAGCAATGGCATCGGAAAGATCCGCATGGGAATACGCCATACCATCATCAAGCGCCACCATCCACGATGCTGGAGACAGGACCTCACCAGGTTCATATTTTCTGACCGCATAGTTAAAACATTCCGACAATTCGTTCTCAGAGTTCCTGCCGAGATTCACGATAACAGGGATTTCACCTGTCATGATATTCTGGACGACAATACATGCAGATTCCAGATGCTCCTTTCCGGCGAGGGCTTTCCTCAACAATGAATCCGCAACAGCCTGCAATCTTATATTGATTGTCGTTTCCAAGGTATGCCCGGAAAACAGTTCATCTCTACAGCTCCATACAAGACCGTACCCATCGTTCACTATCAGTGAAGGATCATAATGTCCCAGAGTCCGATGCGCAAGATTACCGTAATGATGTATATTCTCGATAGAACGGTGGCTGCTTGTGCCTGTATATGGAGCAAAAGACACAAGAAGATTGCCGTTACAATCCAGAATCTGTGCATCATAGATTTTTTCATGAGCCAACCCATAGCGTATAGCAAGATTATGCAATCCACTACCGGCACGCTGAAAGCTGTCGCACCCTGAAGCCAAGGAAGTTACGACAAGAACGAATAACAGAAGTCTATTTTTCAGTTTCATAGCATTGTTAATAAAAGGAGCATCAGGCCGGGACATTTCTTTCATTCCGAGAAAACTGTCAGATTTTCAGTTGAGAGACGTCTCGTCCCGATGCTCCATATTCATAGGCCCTATCTATATCAGTAAAAACATCATCTTGTCATCACATAGCCCGCCCAGTAGAACGGTTCCGGATATCTGGAACGGACAGCAGACTGCGCTGCGCGGAAAGCACTTTCAACATCACATTTTCCCGAGACCAGGGCCTTATACAGCTCTGACATGAACATCGCCGAAGCCACATCGCTGGCCTCCCAGAGCGACATTATGATGGTTCCGGCACCAGCCTTCCTGAATGCCCGTTGCAGACCATAGACACCTTCTGCAGATGTCTTTCCGAGTCCGGAATCGCATGATGCCAGGCATACCAGTGCGGCATTGTCAAGATTCATTCCGGCAATAGCTTCCGCCGACATCAGTTCCCCGCCATACATCACGAGTCCGGAGAGGTCCATAGGCGAAGTGCGGCCAGCCAGAGATGCCGGCTTCAATGTATCGGCAGCGTCGTAGAAGAAGCCATGAGATGCAATGTGTATTATCTCCGGGGCCCGGCAATCCATCATCCGGAAATTCTCCGCAGTACCATCGGCACCAGCGTATATGTCCACATGAGATTTCCGTCCCAATGCCCGGCTGACATTTCTGATTTCTTCATTCGCGGCATCAATGCCGGAAGACAGACCTCCGAAGACAGCAGCCGACAGAGGCTTCCGCAAGGATTTTCTTTCAGACATGAGTTCACGTGCAGAGCTTAGCCTGACGACATTGAAACGCTCCGACAGCATCATGTCATCATGGCGGAATGATTCGAAAGGCAACGAGTGGAAACGCCCTGACGGCACAATATAGAGAGTCTCCCCTGCCGATGCCTGAGCCAGGACATCCCTGAACAGTTCACCTGCCGCCGATGCGTAAGGCTCTTCGCAGATACGCCACGCTGCATCGGCCAGAGAATCCAGGACAGGTTCCGTACAGATATCCACAATCTTCGGGGCTGTCCATCCTTTACGGCACACAAAAGCCCGATAACAATGACTGTTCCCCGACGGATAATCTATCATATCCACGAGAACTTCACCATCCTTCAATGCCCCTGAGACAGTATCGGAATTCACTGACGCCATGCTGGAAAAAGCAGTCATTCCTGTCAATCCCGAAAGTTCAATGTCCGCAGAATGAAGCTGCCGGCAAGTCTCGGCAATCTGCACTGTATCAGCGGCCGACGCCTCCAGTTCAGCCAGCTTGTCACGCAGGGCAATGAACTTATAATACGCAGCCCGCACCTCCGGATCAGCAGAGCCGAACACCTTTTCAGCGACAGAGCGCTCGGATGCCAGCAGGAGGTCCTTCGTCATAAGGTGCGCATCATACGCTTTCCTGGAAATAGCGGAGCACCTGTTCCCGGAGACAGATGCAAACTCTGTCACGGCCGCAGCCACATCCTGCATGTCAGAGAGATATCCTGGCCGCTCTTCCGAAGTGAGATAAGGCATCCGCGCCTTTATCCGTGAAATCATCAATTCCGAAATATCGGAATACAGATTCTCCGCCACGGAATAATGTCCTGCAAGCATTTCCGCTTCAGCATACAGTTTCAGCCCCTTGAAACCATATCGGGATTCCCTGCCATAAAGCCGGCACCTGTAATCCGAATACGCAGCATACGCCTGTGCAGACTCTTCCATACGACCCGACAGACGCAGTGCCTTTCCGACCTGAGCCAGAATCTGGACCCGTTCGGGATTCTTCTGCGGTACTGCAACTGACATGCATGAGTCGGCCTTCTCAAGAAGCGACAATGCCTTTTCAGGTCTGCCATGCAGAAGTTCAAGGGCTCCGGAATATTGATACAGCCGCCCTTCATTCATCACATAGTCGGCAGGAATCATGAGAAGTGAATCAGCATACACTCTGGCCCTTTCCGTCTGCCCCAGATTATACAGGCAATTCGAAACTATATAGCAGTCAAGCCCGGGAGGAGTATCCACCTTCCGGCTCAGGGCCAATGCTTTCATGGCATATTCCAGCGCCTTGCCGTATTGGCAGGCACGATTTTCCATAAGATACAGCTCTCCATATATCACATACTCAAGCCCTGTATCATGAATCTTCCCGGCCAGCTCCACAGCTTTCAGGTATAGAGCTTCAGCCCTGCTGATCTGCTTGTCGGCCGCCGCATCTTCAGCCATATCGAAATATGATGAAATAAGCACAGACGGATTGTCTGAAGACTCCGAAACAGACCGTATCTGCTCCCTCAATTTCAGGACAAGACTCTGAATATCATATTTGCGTGCCCAGTATTTCTTACGGCAGATAATGTCCAGAAGCTCCTCTTCCATATCAGGAGGAAGTACAGCCTCCGCCATATCCAGGCAAATCATGACCGAGTCAATGTCCGCATGCGACTCATATACATCAGACAAAAGCACCATGACGTCACTTGCGCCCTTAAGGTCCTTATCTTCAAGCAGCAGCGAATATGCCGCATGTCCCAGTTTCAGGACACCATCATAATCATATCTGTCCATTGACAGAATCTCCTCCGCCATGTCATAGTAACTTCTGCCACGGCTCAGGCTATCAGGTTCTGCCGGCAATGCATGGCAGCAGACTCCATAAGCGGCAATGATTATTGTCAGGATATATCTTTTCATCGTTTATTTCTCAAACAGTTCTCAAGAGAATCAAGTTTTCTGGTTTCATTGGCAATCACTTGACGCTCATAGGTTTTCGCTTCTTCAGACAAGCCTTCGTCCACTGTAAGCTCTGCCCTTTCCTTATCAATAAGCTCCAGTGCCTCGCCATATTTTCCGGAACGGATAAGGCCAATGACTCTATCCGACGCCATTTCACCGCCTCTTATACATGCCCCGACATCGGGAGATGAAACCGTTGTCTTTGCCGGAAGAAATACGTACAGAAGCACCACGCCCACCAGAGTCGCAGCCACACCGGACAAGCCTCTGACGAGCCGCCTTCTTCTCGTATCTTTCGCTAAAGCAGCCTGCTCGAATGAAGAGAGGACAGCCTTCTTTCGGGCAATATCCTTGATTGCCGTCTCAATTTCCTTCTCCAGAACAGTGTCCTGTCTATCCATATCAGTCATTGTCAAAATATATCATCATATGTCAATCCAGCCCCAATTCCCGGAAAAGCCATGTCACCCTGCCCTTGAGAGACTGCATGCACTTATGCTTCCTGGTCTTCAGGCCATTATATGAACCATCATGTCCCAATGCCTCCAGAATCTCATCCAGACCCATCCCGTCATAATAGAACATTGTAAGAATCTGTCTGCATCTGGCCGGCAGGTCCATTATGGAGTTGCAGACCACAAGATGCCTGGAAGCCGACACATCATCAGCAGAAGTATCCGGCATATTATCTTCATCAGCTGCAAAAATAGGCAGTTTTCCATTTCTCCGCAGCATTTCCCGATACTTATTCTTCACAATTCTCATAAAGTATGCTGACAGGTCCTGCACATCATACCTTTTTCCTGCACGGCATGCATATACCTGACCATCTTCAGAGCACAATGCCCCATGTTCAATATTCTCCCACAGGATCACGAAAGAATCCTGAAACACGTCAGAGGCATCCTCCTCCGCCATATCCCGGCACAGACGTTTCCATGCATTGAAACAGGCCCGCAGCCGCTCATACATGTCCATCAGCATCTTGCGGTCACCGTTCCTCACAGCTGCCACATAATCGGAATCCCTGACCGGTCTCATCGCTCAAAAATCATCGAGAATCTACATTGTTCCACATACCCGGTCATGACAGGCGACTGCGGATACTTTCCCCGCACATCCTCCCTCTGCATGAAACCGTCAATCATCGCAAGCACTTCCGCATTGGAAAGCCCCGTGAGACTGTTCCGGAGCGATATCAATGCGTATGTCAGCTTACCATGTCCCGAGCTATGCTCCTGGTTCATCTGATAATCCTTGCATGCGCTCATCGTCAGCCATTGCTCTTCAGACCTGGAGGCACCTCGGCCGCGCTTTCCCGGAATAATGAATTTCTCGTAAACGCCCCTGAATCCGTTATTCTGATTCTTCGGCTCCCTGGTGGAGTCCCCGCTATGGCAGGCATCCGCAACGACTATGATATTCCCGGACTCTCCTACCCTGCGTCTTATGGCATGAAGAAGCTCTGCCGTCTCATCATCACAGAGATGCCGTTCACCTCTGTCCTCCTCGCAATACCGTCTGCATGCATCATAAGGTATCCATGACTCATCCCATCCGTCAGGCTCATCTCCATTCATGTCTGTCATCCATTGTCCATGACCGGAAAAATGGATATAGACCAGATCGCCGGCGGCACAGTCAGCAGCAAGCTGCCTGAAAGCATTGACAATGCCGGTCTTCGTGGCCGAGGCATTGACAAGAGTCCGGATATCGGTGAAGCCATTGGAACTGAGCATTTCCACAACTGGAGGGACATCCATATCTCCATGTATTTCAGGCCATGAGCTGTCCTTCTGGCAGCCGACACCTATGACAAGCGCACGCCTGTTCCCGGCCAGCCCAGCCGAAACGGAAACAAGCAGTATCGTAAAAAGTATAGCGACAAGTTTCTTCACGTATATCAGCATTGAAAGGTTCTCATATATTATATGCAGAATTTTCCATTTTGTAACCATCTAAAATGAAGAAAATTACATAAAAATAACGGCTTCTTTGAAGTGGCCGGTAAATTTACTAAAAAATATCGACCTTCCACAACGATCGAGTAGGAGGAAAACGAAGTAGTTTTCTTCCTACTTTCGTTTTCCGACCTCT
>ERZ1026772.290-NODE-290-length-39011-cov-19.852757_pt1 | contig 39011 bp, 64 predicted proteins | sample MGYA00380124_ERZ1026772 | MGnify/ENA primary metagenome ERZ1026772 (study PRJEB33269, sample SAMEA4719760) | human gut metagenome | biome: human-associated habitat; feature: organic feature; material: feces | place: Cameroon | collected 2013-10 ...
GTTATGTGGTATCTTATCAAGTCTGGCTGAGGCGAAAGTTAAACAAAAAATTTCAAAAACGTATGAGAAAATCGGAAATTTTCGCCGCAATTCTTGCAGATGTCTCGAAAGAGACAGAAATCGATAGCGACCGGATATTGTCTTCAGAGCGCACTGAAGAAGTCGTGGACGCACGCTATCTGGTCATATTTATATTGCTCGGTAATGGCTTTTACCCGGCAATGATAGCAGAGAGGATGCACATGTCTCAGCGAGCCGTCAGAAAAGCGATATCCGGATTCGAGACACGTCTTGCGAACTCAACAGGGCTGAGGCTAACATGTCAAAGGGTCTCAGCAAAATGGATAGCATAAATAAGGTAACAACGCAGAAATAATCGGGAACCAACAAAGCACTAACCGCCTGACAATCAATGATGCTTGCCGTATATTTGCGTTACGATCGTGCCAAGACCGCCAAAGGCGCAAGAGGCGGACAATATTAAAATTATCGAATTATGGACGATAACATGTTACCTTATATCCTTGACAGGAGAGACGAATGCCACCACAGAGGCTCAAAGGGAATGGCCGCTACAGGCATCGGCCTGGCAGCTGGACTCGGCGGTGGAGCATTGCTTCTCGCCGTCGCTGGACTCTGGGGACTCAACAAAGCATCCGAGGCTAGATCCGCCGGAGCTACCCAGGGACTTGCGGGCGTCACCACAGCATTGGCAGCGCTCAACAACCACGTCATCACCGAACGCACCTCACGCGAGGCTTGGCAGGCGGCAAACGCTCCGAGCATCCGCAACTATGTAGATGTCAGCAACACTCCAGTTGCGGCATCCTCAAGCGTTTCCGGCGCCGTCGCTGATGCTCTCGCGTTGTCCGCGGCTCTCAACAACAACGGGAACGCTCTCAACAGCGCAATCGGTCAGGAAAGCTTCCTGCGCGTGCAGAGATATTCAGCACCGCAGCCATGCGGATGCGACACATGCTCATGTGGTAGTTAACAAAAGGGGTTATGGCTCAATTCTTCAGTAAATCACGCATCGACCTGTCTATGCTCCAGCCGACATCCAAGCTGTCTCTGAAACTCACATGCCTGGCGGCATGCGGAAATGACGTGAAGACCGCGACTGAATTGTACGATTTCATCGCAGGCGACATGACACTTCCGGACGTTGACCCTGAACGGCCGACTACATTCGGCATGATAAAGCAGGGAGCAGAGGACATCTTCGGATGGGTTCAGGAACATAGGGACGAGCTGGTGCAAGGCTATCAACTGATCAAGGGGCTAAGGGGTAGTACGGCTGCGGCTACGCCACCGGCTGCCCCTCCAATACCTGACATCTGATGACACCCTACAAGGCACAATTCTACGTCTATGCAGAAAGCGAGCAGGAAGTCAAGGAGCTCGAAAAGGCTCTGCACGACTTCACAGCTTCGCAGTACAACAAGGGCGTGCTGTTTTCCGCGTCGAAACTCACAGACGCGCTGAAAAGATTTGGACATAACCCCCTTATAACTCAATTCTTGCGATGAGCGAAACACCTAAAAACATATTCGAGCAGATTTTGTACGGTCTGGAGATAACAAACAGCAATGTGGTGGACATCTCCAAAGACATCGCGGCTCTGCACGAAAGTATTTCCGAGCTGAAGGCGGCTATACTGCCTTCGACCGCGTCGGACGGAACGGACAAGGCTTTTTCCGACAACAACTAAAAGATTAAGATCATGGCGAAAAATGCAATCATAACAACGACCCTTGCAGCAGGTTCGGCTGCATCTCCATACTATTTCATGACAAATCTCACGAAGTCGCTTTGCTCTCCATGCTGCGCCGCGACGCCTCCGGTATTCGCGCCGAAATTCTCCGTCGTGGGGATTTCTGCTGTCGGCACCGGTCAGTATGTCGCGACCATCAACGTTCAGGGACTTGTCACGTATGACCCATGCGGGACAAACTGCTGCGCGAAGACTGAGCCGGTGAACCAGAACTTCACCATCCCGTTCGCCTCGGCGGCAGCACCGACTTCCGTGACAGTCACTGCAGGCACAACGACAAACGACATCTCGGCACAGCCTTGCAAAGTCTGCGGACGCGTTTTCGTGTCAGAGACGCCTCTTGCGCTTGCGGTAGCATAACGGCATGGGCTGGGCAGTAATCGCGCTGGTGGCGGCATCCTCGGTCGCGCTGGCGCATCATCTAGGCCTTGTCGAAAAAGTGGCCGAAACGGCTCGGGAGATAGCAGGATGCTCGCGGTGCTCCGTATTCTGGACGGTCCTTTGCGTGCTGCTCTTTGAGGGAGTTCACGCGGTCGTCGCTTTCGGGGCTGCAATCTTCCTTGCGTACCTCTCGGACTGGTTCGGCCTTTTGCTTTTCAAGGCCGCGAAAAAATATGAAAAATTATGGCAAAGAATAAACAACAGGCAGAACGGGAATCTGAACTGAAAGCGCCGGCTCCGCCGGTCCCGGTCAAGACGATAAAATATCGTCCTGTGCCTAAGTTCGGGACATGCCCCGGCTGTCTTAAAAACAATCCTACGACATGAACGACATAGCAACAAGATTCATCTCTATGTTACGCGAAAACATAGACACCGATAAAGGTCAGGCAATCATCATGAAGATGCTGGGCGAGATGAACAGCTCGCGACAGGACGTCATCGCTGAAGAATGCGAGGGCATGGTCATGTTTCAGAACTATCTGTCAGAAGATGAAGCCCGCGCGATAATGGACAAGTTCGTGAACTTCGACGGATCCAGGGGCGCGCACTGGAAAGATGCCGACTCCGCTTTCAGGGCTATCAGCGCTCTGGGAATCGAAAGCGAGAAAGCCGGCGAATATAACAGGTGGGCATTCCTGACAGTCATGAACATGGTCTGGTCAGACGAATGGGGAGTTCTACGGAATTACGCCAACGCGGAACAAGAAGCCCGGGTATGTGCAGAGCTGGCTGTCGCCAGGCTCGAAGACGCGGACGGCGGGTTCTCCGTCAGGCGGTACTTCCGTATCTAATTCAAAAAAAAATAAATATTTTTTGAAAAAACTTGATTAATCTATTTGATTATTCAAGTTTTATTTGTACCTTTGTATCAGAAATAAGAACAAAGCCTATTTCTGATAAAGATATAAACAATAAAAAACATAAGGTTATGGAAATAAATGCAAATTCATTACTTGGCGCTCTTATAGAGCAGGGAAGCGATCCTACTATAATCGAAACGATTGAAGAGGCGGAAATGTGGGCTAAAACAATAAATGAAGGGATTGTAGCGGAAATTACGGATGCCGAAGAACTTTCTGAAGTGGCTCCGCTTCTGGATTTAACCGCAGATAGACTGCGTAGGGCTTTTGCTTTTACCAATGGTAGTGCGGGAACTTTTGCGTTATCTTCTGACTGGGATTGATGTAGCCTACAAATAGCCGCCGCCCGCGTGGGCAAGTCCGGAGCGACACCGGAGGCGGTTCTAAAACAATAAAAATTTTTGGATTATGAAAAATAGAGATTACAAAATTCAGGTATTGACAGAGAACTACAACAACAGCCTTGCAAACGGAGAGACATGCGAATTTGCGGAGTGGGTGAAGCTCGAATCTCAAAGTGACCCGAACTTCTACCGCTGGCTGTTCGATGATGAAAATCTCCAAGACTTCAGCGCCGGCGAGTATGAAGAGGAGTTCGTGGAATTCTGCAACGCTCTGTAAAATGAAAAAGAACCCAAATTATGGCGGAGCTCGCCCTGGATCTGGGCGGCCCGCGTCAGAGAAGAAACGAATCCCCTTCAGCGCGATGGTGACTCAAGAGACGATGGATGCAATCAATGAGCAGTCAGCGACGCTGGGAGTCTCAAGAGGCAAGGTTCTAGACCTCGCGTTCACAACGCTTGCAGACTTGTGCAACAAAAATGAGTAAATTCAGGAAAATTGCATATCTTTGCAGCGCCTAATGAGACGGCTTTTGTGCGCTTGAGGTGGGCTAAAATGCCAAAATTTACAAATTGTTTAAAAATTCGGAAAACACACAATTTTATAAACAACTGATTTATAAGGTTATACCTTACCAAACAAATTATGAACACAGAACACAACGGAGCCACCCGATAAATAAATAACCCCAGTAAGCCCTGACGCATTTGCGCCGGGGCTTATTGTTTGGAATGTTCCCGAAAAACGGCTACATTTGCCCTACTAATGTTTACAAATAGTTTAACATTTGTAAACGCTGACACGACAAAACATTCTATGACATGGGTACTATTTCATTCAAGCCGGTGGTGGCCGACCACAGGAAAGCGGACGGGACCTACACGATAAGGATTCGCGTCACTGCAAACCGAAAGTGCAAATACATCTCCACGAACATCTCGGTGTCCGACAGCCAGCTCACGAGGACCGGGAACATAAAGGACAGGGCGGTGCTCGACAACCTCGACGCGCTGGTGGCAAGGATGAGGATGGCATCCGCAAACATTGACCCGTTCGCGGTCTCGAGGATGACGGTGGACGAGATAGTCAGATACATAGAGAACAACCAGGAAGGCACGTTCAGGCTGGAGTTTTTCGAGTTCGCGCAAAAGGTCATCGAAAGCAAGACATCGAGGAACACGCAGCTCTACTACAGAAATGCAGTCCTCGCATTCTCCGAGTTCACGGGGCGGACATCGATGGACATCTCCGAAATCACGTCATCACTCATGCGCAACTTCGAGACGTGGCTGGTCGCGAAGTACGGCAAGGGCGCACGTTCTACAGGCTCATATCCGGCGAGCATCGGACACATCCATGCCCAGGCAAGGCTTATGTACAACAATGAGGAGACGGGCGAAATCAAGATCAGGAATCCGTTCGCATATTTCCACGCCGCCAGGACACGCCAGCCGGCGCACAGGAACGTGAGCCGCGAGACGATTCAGGCGTTCATCGACAGGCGCGACAAGCTGACGAAGAAGATGGACATCATGTCGGCGGATCTGTTCCTGCTGTCGTTCGGTCTGATGGGGATGAACGCCGCGGACTTGCACGCCTGCCCTGCTCCGCAGGACGGCATCCTCATATACAACAGGGCAAAGACTGCCAGCCGGCGTGACGACAATGCGGAGATGCACGTGAAGATAGACCCGAGGATTCTGCCGCTCTTCGAGAAATGGGCGGATCAGGAGAAGAAACGGGCGCTGCGCCTCTACAAGAAAATCAGCCCCGAGATTCTGAACTCCGAGCTGTCGGTCGGACTGCGCAGGGCCTGCAAGCTGATGGGCATCGAGGAGCGCCTCACATTCTACAGCGCACGGCACACCTGGGCGACACTCGCCTATTCTGCCGGCGTCGACAAATCCATCATCAACGACTGCCTCTGTCACATCGACGAATCTATGAGGGTGACGGACATCTACATCGCGAAAGACTGGGAGCGGCTCTGGAAAGCTAACGAGAAAGTGCTTGATTTATTTGACTGGAAAAAAATATAGCGCAAATAAACGAGACTGCCGGAGTTCCTTTGCGGAAATCCGGCAGTCGTCGTTCTCAGAGAGATGGAGGCAAAGTCCTAATCAAACGCCATCCATTCTTCAGCTACATACTTCTTGCGCTTCTGCAGACCTTTAATGATAGGGTCTATCGCCTGAACAATGGCCATATTCACAGGGTTCGCCTCTTCCGTATATTCGGCTTTATACATATGAGGGAAAGCACCAAAACTTATGCTTTTGGCAGGATTCGTTCCATCAAACAAGCCTTTCATATCACGGCAAACATAACTTGCATACAACCATGAACTCAGTTTGCCATCTTCGCCGACAAATTCTTTCGATTCCCCGACAGAGTCCGGAAGCTGTTCCAGAATTATGGTCTTCCCGCTCATCTTCGTAATCAGGCACCTTCCGCCTGGAATAAAAGAAGCGCCGACTTGCGTCTTCAGATAACGCAAGTTTATATACAAATAAGATTCAAGATGCCTGGGCCGAACAAACGTAAATCCTATAAACAGGTTCGGTTCATCTTCTTGTGTAGCCTGGCATTCAACATAACTGGTCTCAAGGGTCAACACTCCAGAAGAAGACTCTTTGTTAACGACCAGATGCGGCGATTTTTGAGAAAAGCTACATGAAGCATAGCAGAGAACTGCTACAAACAACAAAGCTAATTTTTTCATATCGATTATCCTTTAATAGTTGAATCTGCAGACCCGCCGTTGTTGCATCCGATGGTGTAGTTGCGGCTGCCGGTCAGGCTCTCAGCAAGACGGCGGTAGTCTTCCTGAAGCCTCCAATATTTGTCCGTCGATTTATGGAGTTCTTCCTTAAGTGACTTCATACTTTCCTCGAGATCATCGATGAGATTATGAAATCGATCCCTCTCTTTCGCGCTGTCAGCCCTCGCCGTTTCCATCATGCGCGTCATGCGCTCGTTCGCAGTGATGAGCTTCGCGTTGTTACGCTGCGAGATGTCGCGCGAGGACTGCAAAGATGCGACATGCGAGGTATATGCGGTCTCGACCGATTTGCAAGCGTCAACCAGCTTCTCAATCATCGTGTTCGTCCGGTCAATCCTGGCCTCCGAACGCTCCAGCATTTTGATAATTTCTAAAAGCACATTCTTGTCACGTAGAACGTCCTCTCTGAGGGCATCGCGTTTCTCAGGCTTTAAGCCTTGATCATAATCATCAGATTCATCCATAATAATAGTATTTAAGTGTCCCCATGCTCCCGCGTGAGGGCAAGGTTATATCTAATGCTCATTACCAGAGCATCACTCCCAAAGCCTGGGAGATGCGCTTTATGGAAGACAGTGTCACAGACTTGCCTCTCTCAAGCCTGGAGACCTGAGACCTGTCCACGCCGGCCTTCTTTCCCAGCTGCTCCTGGGTGAGGTTCTGCTCAGTTCTGGCAGCCTTCAGTCGCTCTGCCATCGTGCTGGACTCGACGGCTGCCGCAACATCACGCTCGAAGTCCTCGCGAGCTTCGCTGCCGCGTGGTCCTATGTGCCTGTCAAGCACGCTATCAAATGAATATAGTTTCATATCACTACGCGCTATACTGGCGGACATATTCGCGGATATGCGCCATCTGGCTTGTAAGGATATTGCAGAAAGCTATCTTCTGCTTCACTACTGATACCCCCTTCTCGCTAATCAATCGTCCTATCGACGTGTTGAGGAACAACGACGGGACGATAGTAATCCCTTTCATATCGAGCACAATCCTGTCCTTATCAAGATTTTGAGTAAGTATGACATACAAACTAGCACCGGCATCCGGGTACGATTTGCCGGTCATAATGTCCGATACATTTATACGATAATCCATAATTACAACATATTTAAATCATTGACATCTTCTTCAATATCTCTATCCTCCAAATGATTCAAAGAAATAGAGTAAAAAATCAGCGCACCTTCAAACTCGTTTTCCAAAACTATGCCTCTCTGGCTGTCTCCATCCGTGACTATGGCTGCCTGATTCGAAAGTATCCACAACGTATCCGGATTTGTACAGCAGCTTCGCAATGTGCTCAATCCAAAACCAGCATTGTGTTCAGTCGAACCGATAGTGAATTTCGGTTCAAGTGCTTTCTCCAGCGCTGGCAAGTCATCAATTTCAGGCAACTTAGTCTTAACCGAGCAGGCTATACCACGGCCAAAGTCACAAACGGCAACATTCACTTTCTCCTCTTCCTTTTGGTACTCCACAAACGTGTATGCAATACCATCACATCTGGAATGGTCAATCACATTATACAGAGCCTCCAATAAACTTTGCGAAAGCGGACTAAGATCCTTATGCCCGAAGCCGGCTCCGCTAAAGTATTCTTCCACCCTCTTGGAGTGAAACTCAATCTCGCTCTCCTCGACCTTCCATAAATTCAAATAATCCTCCGATTTCGGCTTCACATATTTCTTATCCTCATTCCAATAACTCGCGATATGAAGAACTCCCTCCAACTGCTCTATTAACTCAGATGGGACCACCATATTTACATGTACTCCTAACCGCTTGCACAATTCAATCAAGCAAGCCAAGGATGTGATGTGCTCCGGCCTTAGAAGGACACCCTTCTCCCGCCCCACAATTCTTACCTGTAATTCCCGCGGAGGATTATCCACCACCTTCCTTCTCGATTTACATATATCCGACATCCACTTCAGACGGTCAGACATATCCAATTGTATCAACATCCCTATTTTCCTCCTATTCTGCTAATATATAATATCTTACTTATTTATCAAAGTTTTCAGGAAGGCGAGCTGGTCGTCCTTGTCCTTGAGGCGCTCGCGGAGCATCTCGTTCTCCTTCTCCAAAACGGCGAGCCTGGAGGCGATGTCCGGATCACCTGGAGAACGGGAGGCGCCGGAGGCCCGGTTCTGGCCGATCTGGACATTCACGTCGCCGGCGTTGTTGTTGCCTGCGTAGATGCTGCCGTTTATCAACATTGACGTGTCCCAACCGTGAGGATTATTCAAAAGTTTATTAAACTTTTCTTCCGAGAGCTTAACTCGACCGTTTTCTATCAATGAAACGAAACTTTTCTTTATCCCCAAATACTCCCCTAATTCCGTCTGCGTTAATTTATTGCGCTGTCTAAATTGCTTCAAATCCATAATTCTATCGAAAATATTTATCAAACTTTTTTCAAAAGTTTGTTGGAAGTTTACTAAACTTTATATACCTTTGCATTCGGTAAGTACATACAATGGTACAAACATAATAAAAAACCACTTAAAAAACAAAGGCGATGGACAGAATTATAAGCAACACAATAGGTTGGACATTAATAGCGTGCGGAGTTCTTTACGCAATTTGCGGGAGCATGCACAGCGACGCTGCCAGGTTCCTGGCGAGCTGCATCGCGATAGCTGGAGGTTTGACAGCGATGGACAATGATAAAAATGAAGATACTCACATAGACGGCAACCCTGTGAAGGAGAGCCGAGATAGTAGCCATTAATAGTTTAAGTTTATGAAGTGTCGCCAAGGGTCTGCGGGGCAGAAAGGCGACGGTAGGAGGAAGGCGCGGATATGGTGTGCCGCGCGTGGTAAGCTTAATTTTTTCTCCCATAGGCCACAGCGGGGTTCGATTCCCCGCCCTCCGACAAAACGCAGTGATGCGCACTTAATAATGATTGGATAAAGGAGAGGTCGCGGATTTGCGCGGACGGAAGTGACTGAAATCGAACACAGTGCATGACCGTCAGAGGGTTGAATTCCCTCCCTCTCCACTAATTAAAAACGACAAGATCATGGACAACAGACTTAATCGCGAGATTGTGATGCGCTCGATAAGGGCGGCAGACAAGATCAGGCTGTCTTATGACGGATTGGAATTAGACTTCGGCGGCATGCAGATCAATCGCAAGAAGATGCAGGCATTCAAAGAGAAGATAGCCGAGGCGGTCGGCGAGTTCATGAACAACTAAAGAAGGAGGAATATGACAAACACAAAGATAAACATCAGAGGAACATTGAGAAAGATGGAGCCGGGGACGCAGATGGTATTCACGCCTGAGATAGCGTCGCTCCGTTACCTCAGGAACGTCGCGTGCGACCTGAAGGATTCGGGTTACATATTCGCCGTGAACAAGGAGGGCGGAATCTACAGAGTAACAAGAACATTGTAAAAAGAGCATTGACATGAACAGCATAGAGCACATAGCGGCAAACTTCGAGCAGGTGAGCATCCTCATCGCGGACGCGATCATCGCGCGGACGAATCCGGTGAAGGACGACATGTCGGAGAATGAGGCTCAGGAGGCCTACGGCACGCGCTGGCTGAACGCCATGCGTGACAAGGGGCTCGCGACATTCTCGAGGATCGGGAACAAGAAGATATACAGCAGACATCAGCTCGACTGTCTGAGAGCAGCCGAGAGGGAGCAGGCGCGGCTGGTGTTCAAGAAAGTCGGAAAGGAGGTTATATGATGACGGCAAACGACGTCGCCCTGCTGAAGGAAGCGAGAGTGGGCGGTTATTCAAGGATAGATTCTCTCATGCCGAAATTCGACACTGAAGAGGCGCGGATGAAAGCGGAGGCAATCGCGTTCAAGGACTACAGGCGGGAGCATTGCCGCGAATTCTAACAGAGGAGGCAGTCATGAAGAAGTTCGAAATCGGAGAAAGGATCAGCTGGATGGCGGCCAACGGCGAGTGCTCGGGAGCGGTGATAGCTCATGACGATTACAATTTGGGCTATCTGGTAGTGAGGCTGGACAACGGGAGGCGGATGATAGTGCACGAGACCAGCGCCAAAAAAATTCGATACCATTGTTGCATAATAGATAAAAAATGACGTCGCGAGGATGTCGCATGGGGCACATTTACAGGGCAAATCATTGATCATGTGGTTTATTTTTCACAGCTCCATGTATGGCCCTGCGGGGGTGAAACCCTTCAGGGTCGCCAAAAACAACAACATAAATTATTATGGTTATGGAAGAAATTCAGAAACAACAACAGACACAAGTCGCGCCGCCGGCACAACGGAAGGCGGAGACGCCGCTGGCGCGATTCAACCGGAGCATCACGGCCGTGGAGACACAGCAGTATCTGCTCCAGGTTCTCGGACGAAAGAAAGACCAATTCGTGAACAACATCACCGCCCTCGTGGCGAATGACGTCAACCTGCAGGGATGCGCACCGATGTCGCTGATCTACGCAGGAATCAAGGCGACGGCGCTCGATTTCCCTCTGGACAACAATCTCGGATTCGCGTATGTCATCCCTTACAACAACAAGAAGAAGATTACTGACGAGAACGGAGTGACCAGGGAGATGATAGTCAAGGAAGCACAGCTGCAGTGGGGCTACCGGGCATTCATCCAGCTTGCAATCAGGAGCGGGCAGTTCAGGCGGATAAACGTGACGGACGTCCGCGACGGAGAGATAAAGTCCAGGAGCCTGCTGACGGGCGAGATGACATTCGACGAGGCACCGAACAGACTGGAGCTGCCGGTCATCGGCTATGCGGCCTACTTCGAGCTGACTAACGGGTTCAGCAAGACGCTCTACATGACGACTGAGGAGCTGCAGAGACATGCGACCACCTACTCAAAGACGTACGGAAGCAAGTACGAGAACACCAGGGCATCGTCAAAGTGGAGCACGGACTTCGATGCGATGGCGAGGAAGACAGTGCTGAAGCTGCTTCTCAGCAAGTTCGCTCCGCTTTCAGTTCAGATGCAGGACGCGGTGAAGACAGATCAAGCGGTGTTCGACGAAAGCGGCAGGCAGGAGTATTCAGATGCACCGGACGAGCAGGATCAGAGGATGTCGGCCATCGAGGCGAAGAAGGAAGAAATGAAGATGAACGGAGTCCAGGCTCCGGATATGCCATAGGGTTATGAATAAATTTCTCAAATATATGGGCGAACAGATGGAGGAGCACCTCTCCGGATACCTGATAGACAGCTGGAGCTACAGCGGCGTGCAGTGTTTCGCAAGAAATGAAAAAGCCTTCGAGATGCAGTACATCTACTGGGAGACGGAAAAAAAGTCCATCTCTTCGATAGCGGGGAGCGCCTACCACGAGGCTCTGAAAGAGTTCTTCAGTGGCTGGAAGCCTGGAGTCAGCCCTGACTATGTAACATTGACAACAACGGCCTACGAATACCTGGATGCGGTGCCGGCGAACGACTGGAAGACGACCGACAAGTTCCCGACTGCGGAGCTCGCGAAGAACGAGGCGATCTCGAAGGTCAACAGCCTGCTGGCGTCCTTCTGCGCAGAGGTGAAGACATACGTCGAGGACATGGAGAAGGTCATCTTCGTGGAGACAAGGTTCGAGGACTGGGTGACGGTCAACGGCGTGGACATACCTCTCCCCCTTCATGCGGTGGTCGACCTGGTGGTCAGGCTCAAGGACGGGAAGATTGTGATCATCGACCACAAGAGCAAGTCCAAGTTCACGGACACGGACGAGGTCGCGCTGGTTTACGGACAGCAGGCAATCACATACGTCAAGGCGGTCGAGACGGCAGACCCGACAATCAACGTCGACGAGGTCTGGTTCATCGAGAACAAGGAGTCGAAGAACAAGGACGGCTCGGCACAGCTCAAGAAGCACATCATCAAGATGGACAAGAACTGCAGGCTACTTTACGAAGCTCTGCTCTACGAGCCTCTCAAGAGGATGTGCGAGGCTGTCAGCAATCCTGACTACGTCTACACTATCAACACCGCCGACAACTTCGTCGACAAGGCAGTCCTCTACGATTTCTGGGCGAGGACGATGATTGCGGAGGTCGACGACTTCCCTTCAGTTCCGGACGACAAGAAGGAACTCATCCGGAAGCGGACACGCAAAATCAAGGATTCTTCAAGGCTCAACATAAACCCCAAGATTATAACCAGGTTCCGGACGGAGGCGGCTTCCTTCATTCGGATAGATTACAGCAACAGTGATATGACTAACAACGAAAAAATTGAACACGTGCTCAAGACGCACAATATCAGCGTTCAGGTAGCACACACGATAGACGGCTTCAGCTGCGACACGTACCTTCTGGATGTCGCGCAGGGAGTGACAATCGTCAGCATCTTCTCACACAGACTGGACCTCGCCTATGCACTCGACGTGCCGGAAGTGCGAATTCCAGGATACCTGATGATGTACAACAACAAGTCCTATGTCGCCATCGAGGTCAACAAGAAGAGGGACAAGACCCTATTCTGGGATGAGAAGTTCCTCGAAGGTCGAAGAATCCCGCTCGGAGTTGACAACTTCGGCAACACGATAGTCTGGGACCTGGACAACCACTCGACACCTCACATGCTCGTGTGCGGCTCGACCGGAAGCGGAAAGTCAGTGGAGCTGATAAGCGTCCTCGCTTACGCCCAGAAGGCCGGCATCGACGACATCATAATCTTCGACCCTAAATATGAGTTCGCTGCCCTCGACTGCGGAAACGCGAGCGTATACAGCGAGATAGAGGACTTGGAGCGCGTGATGGCAGAACTGGTCGCGGAGATGAACGCACGAATCAAATCGAAGTCGAAGAAGCTGACGCTCGTGATATTTGACGAGTTCGCCGATGCGATGGATCAGTCGCACACATCGAGGGAGCTGGAAGGCAAGAAGACGCTGATGGAGAACCTGAAGATGCTGCTCCAGAAGGGGCGTTCATGCGGAATGCGCTTCTGCGTCGCGACTCAGAGAGCGAGCACGAAGGTGATAACCGGAGACATCAAGGTGAACATACCTGTACAGGTTTGTTTCAACGTGCCAAAATCGGTGGACAGCAAGGTAGTCCTCGACGAGGACGGCGCTCAGACACTAGTCGGGAAGGGTGACGGCCTTATCAAGTCACCGGAATATCAGGGCAAGCTTGTGAGATTCCAGGCTTTCTACAAGCCGTAACGGAGAGACGGATATGGCAGGAAGAAAATCATTTGTCTTCTATTTCTCGTGGGTTGAAGCACTCGGGGATTTGCCGGAGGAGGTCAGATATGAGCTTTACGACGCGATAATTGGGTATGCGCGGACGGGGAAAGTTTCAGACATGAAACCTCTTGCAAAAGTCGCTTTCAACTTCATCAAGGAGGACATCGACAACGATGCGAGAAAATACGAAGAGACAGCTGCCAAACGTAGCGAAGCCGGCAGGCGCTCCGGCGAGTCGAGGCGAGGAAAACGAACAAGTGTTCATTTTGTTGAACACAACGAAAATCGCTCTTTTGATGATGGTGATGATGATGTAGATGATGATGTATCACACAATGTGTGTGATGATAGCGCACGGGAGTGCGCCGGCACCACCACACCACACACAGATGCTGATTTTTACTTCATGACCTTCTGGAAGCGGAACGTGTTCCGCCCGGCACACGAGGCGAGGCGTTTCGTAGACCACTACGAGCCGGCAGGGTGGAAGCTGGAAGGCGGAGACTACCTTGCGACGGATGCGGCCAGATTGGCAAAAGCGCGCAACTGGAAGACCGAGACGAACGGAGAGCGGTTCCCTGCGGGGTTCATGCCGGCATGGGAGGAGCTCGCCGCTAAGGCTCCGGAGGATGTCAGGGCTGCGATGTACGATGACGGGGTGGCCGTAAAGACTGACGGGAAGAGGGTCACGGCTCTGGTCACGCCTGATGGGGTGAAGCGGTGGATGACGGGAGAAGGTGGCAGAGAGGCAAAGCGGCTGCTCATAGACACGTGGCTCGGCGGCTACGAGGGCAGGAATTTAAGGATTATGACTTACAAAATTTGACACAAAAAATTTAAAATTAATGAATTATGAACAAGGTTTTATTAATCGGGCACGTCGGGAAAATACCCGAGATTCGATTCCTGGAGACTCCGGATCATCCGAAAGTGGCGCAGTTCACGCTGGCGACGACGGAGGCACGCAAGGCAAAGGACGGCACAGTGACAAAGCTCACGGAGTGGCACAACATCGTGGCATGGAGAGGCGTGGCGGACTTCGTGGAGAAATACATCCAGACAGGGTCGCAGGTATTCATCGAGGGTAAACTGAGGACAAGGAGCTGGGAGTCAAAGGGGCAGAAGGTCTACAGGACCGAGATCATCGCGGAGAATCTGCAGTTCGTCGGAAGAAAGCCTGAAGACAACGGGCAGCAGCCGCTGCAACAAGCGCCCGGCATGTGGAATAACCCTCAGCAACAGCAGCGGACTCAGATTGTGCCGCCAGCGCAGGAAATAAGCTATGAACAGCCGACCGACGACCTCCCTTTCTAGCATAACATTGACGGAAAGGGAACATGAGGAGATGCGCAACTGCATCACGCGGCTGCAGAGGCTCGGGCTGAAGGACAACAAGGCCGTGAACCTTATCAACCGGATGTCGATGACGTTGAAGAAAGGCGCGAGGCGGGCCGACAGGAGCGCCGGACGCAAAAAGGCATCTGAAGCGACTCTCTTCGGAGAGGAAGAATTACTGGAGTTATAAACTGAAAAAAAATGATACAGAAGAAAATTAAAAAGACAAAGGACAAGGCTCTCGAAGCGCGGAAGGAATATGAGAAGAGGCTGTATGACATTGCCTGGGGCAGGATTCGCAGCTCGACGATTCCGGACCTCGTGAAGCTTGCGATGCTGATGGCGAATTCGCTGTCGACGCTGTCGGAGCGGATAGACGTGATGATCAGAGCGGAGATGAGGGCGATGGGACTGAATTGCAAGTCCTCAAACGCGGACGGGGACATCATCAAGGGGCTGAAGAACTACTCCGAGAAGGCCAACGCGGCGATGTACTGGTTCGGCCGCGACCTGCAGCACTTCATCGACGACAGCACGTTCGGGTCCTACGGGGCGGACGCGTTCGACAAGTTCAGCCACAGCTCCGCGGAGGTCATCCAGCTGCTCATGCTGATTGTAGACAGGGGCGGCCGTGACGACGGCATGGAGAAGATTTACAGGGCGCTGCGCAGGCTGAAGAAAGGCACGCGGTTCAGCGACGAGGACATAGCGAAGTTTGATTTTAACGAGTAATGAAGTTTGAAGCGACGTTTTCGGAACGCGGCAGGGTTATGACCAGGACCTACGACAAGCCGAGCGCAACCGAGGAGGACGTGATAGAATGGTTCGGGTTGCGCGAACACGAAATAGACTGGTTTATTATTAAAAAATTGGATAATGGAAAAGAAAATGATCAATGTGAATGACATTGCCTATGCGGTAATGATGGATGGCTCCGTTATAAATAATTTCGGAGATGCTGATGAGAACAATGTCAATGCGTCTATATCTGATGCGATTAAACCGATATGTTATGCGCCGTATAACATATTGAAAGCGATTATGGACAAAAAAGGTAGCTCAAACAAAGAGCTTTGCTTAGTGTTTTTGGGTATGTTGAAGCATGATTATGTTTCGCGTAAGGTGCTTAATGAATACTTACTAGGATTGATAAACTTAGATAAAAAAGCACAGGAGAAATAGTTATGAAATACGATTTTACAAAATGCAACAACTTGAATTTCAGGTTGGGAAATGGAACTACAGGATTCATTAAGATCCCTCCTGAAGGAAATTGTTATCTATATCTGCATGACGAAACGTGGGATGGCAAATCAATGATGCAAAAGCCGCGTTTCTGGATGTGTGTAGCACCCGAAGCGTTTAACAGATACGTTGAGGAGAACGAACTTTTAATAGTTCCGCGCGATCCTGAAACGTATGTGGACTGGAAAGTGGGTGATAAAGTCGTCAATATAAAACATGGTGATGTTTTCACAATCATTGCCGTGTTAGGCAGCGCGGTTGTCATGACTATGGATGCAGGGACTTATACAGCATTAACGACAACTGACGTCTTAACTAAGTATTACAAACTCGTCCTGACGGACTACGAGCAGGAACTTCTAAACGCAAAAGGGCAGGGCGTGTGCCCGTTCAGAAAGGGCGACAGAGTCCTGGTAAGGGACGAGGATGAGGACGCCTGGATCTTCGAGACCTTCGACAGATACGAAGGCGGCACCGAATATCCGTATGATTGCAAGGAGGACTGCTATAAGCAGTGCATCCCTTTCAACGAAAAGACCTGGAAGCTGCTCGGAACAGCGGACGAATATAAGGAGGAGGAATAAGTTATGAAGGTATATCAAATCAATGCTTCAGGCAATGCTTTAATTCTTATGAAAGTCGATGGGGATAAAATTGAAATCCTGAATGGAATGGATGGCTGGGGGCATAATGTTAAAGAAAATATTACGGTTGAAGAACTAAAGGAGGAGTAATATGGAACAATTTAGTTTAGATGAATTTCTCAAGAATCCAACCAGACCGATTGTCACGAGAGACGGCAGAAGAGTGAGGATTATTTGCACGGATAGAATAGGTAAATGGCCTATTGTTGCACTTGTTTGCACAGGTGAGGCTGAATTTTTAGGAGGCTATACAAGAAATGGTCAGAAGTATATGCCGAAAGGAGAAGTAAGTTTAGATGATTTATTCTTCGCGCCGGAACCAAAAACTAAAAGAGTCGGCTGGATGAACGTCTGCAAATATGGCGACAGCAAACACTTCTCTCTCGTGGGCGGTGTTATCCACCCGACACGTGAGGCGGCATTGACGGAGCGTCCGGATTATGTCGTAGACACGATTCAGATTAGATGGGAGGAATAATGAACAAGAATATTCGGCAGGCAGTCTATGCGAAGTACAACGGCCACTGCGCCTATTGCGGCTGCGAGATTGACTACAAAGATATGCAGGTCGACCACATAAAGCCCAAGTGCCGGAACAACGAGGCGATGGCGGAGGAGCGCTTTGGCGGTGTGGGAGAGAACAGCATTGAGAATTATAACCCGTCCTGCCGCATGTGCAACTTCTACAAGGGGATGTACACGATTGAGCAGTTCCGGCGAAGATTGCAAAAGGAGCTTGACTACAAGCGAACGTTCGCAACGCGGCTGGCGCTCAAGTTTGGCATCCTGGCAGAGAAAGGATGGGATGGTAAATTTTATTACGAGAAGATATGAAATGCAATGAACTGATGGTCGGCGACTGGATTGCCGATGAGCACGGATTCCCCATGCTGGTCACGACCGTAGGCAAGGATTACCTCTATGCCGACTTCGAGGATAACGAGGGAGACGTCTTTGAGTTTGATGACAAGGACTGCAAGCCTTATCCTATTCTCCTGACAGATGAGTTCTTCAAGCGTAACGACTTTGACGAGGATGCCCTTTATTGGACTGACGAAATAGATACACATAATGTGGGCGGAAAGAATGGCTATCTCATCGGGATTAGATTGTTTAATTCTTCGACTAGGCCGAGTGCAAGCGTACACTATGTGCACGAATTGCAGCAGCTCCTGCGGCTCGGAGGATGTACGGAATTAGCAAACAATGTTAAAATATAGCATCATGGTAAGAATAATTTACAAAGAAGGCTGCGAAGGGCAGAACAAGATCGAGTGCATTGAGGGCATTGAGATTGAGTTGTTGAACGGGTGGAAGGAGCTGGTATATCCTAAGTATCGGAAATTGCCTCTTCTGAGCAAGGCGAAGATTGAAGACTGGAAGGCGTCGGAACTCACGGAAATACAAGCGCTTAAAGTCTTAGACGGAAAAGCATTAACCGATGGGTTGCTTGAATTAGGCAGTCCGGCTGCTGAATTTGTACGGCAGTTCAAGTCTGATAGGCGCGGGAGATTTGATTTGCCGACATTGCTTGCAGCAGGAGAAAATGTAGACCAAAAGGAAGATATCGACGCGCTCGCAGAAACTATTGAGGGCGCGGATTTATTAAGGGATGTTAATTTCAACCTGTGGTCTTGTTGTCGCAACTCGTTCGCCAGCGCTTGGTACGCTAACGGCTATTGCGGGTTCTTCGACGAATACGCCTTGTCCTGCGAGTTATCGGCCGTGCCGACTAAGATTTACAAATGACCTTCGGCAGGGCACACCCCGCGCCCTGCCTTTAAACGGAAAAAATTATGGAAGAAACTCACGAAAGAGCCGTATACCGCTGGAGGTGCAAGCATTTCAGCTACGAAAGCTGCATGAAGCGCTCAGGCTGGTATGGAGGTCTACACATCCTCATGGGATGCGACGGGAACTGCCGCCGGATGAAAAACTACGACAGGAGGCTCAGGAAAGAGCAGGAGGAGCTGCTGGCTCGCCTGAACAATTCAGAAAATACGGCATGCAAAAAGGATTAACAACTAAGATCATGAATATGACAGAAATCATCGTGGCCGTCACTACCGGAATCGCGGTAGCGCTGTCGGCATTGACAATCGGGGCGTTTTTACGCTACTGCGCGAAGAACAGCAAACTTCTCAAAGGTAAGAAGAAATGAGCTATGAAGACGCATTGAAAGCACTCGCGGAATGGGAGCGGGGCGTAACGACAAAGGCACGCAAGCACCAGGGACATGCGGAGGATGACCTGCAGATGCAGTGCGTGACATGGTTCCGCCTCCAGTTCCCAAAGTTCGCAAGGCTGCTGCACCACTCCCCGAACGGGGGCAGGCGAAATGCGAGAGAGGGAGCGAGGTTCAAGAGAATGGGAGTCCAGCCTGGATTCCCTGACCTCGTTCTTCTGGTAGCCTCACAAGACTGTCACGCGCTCTTCATCGAGCTGAAGTCCGCGACCGGCAGACAGGAGGATTCTCAGAAGGAATACCAGGCGCTCGTCGAGGCGCAAGGTTACAGATACGTCCTCGTTCGCACACTCGACCAATTCAGGACTGCTATAAATGATTACCTTTTCATAAGTCGCTGAATTTCATAATTTAAAACAAAATTGTTATATTTGAATATTAAAATCACGGATAGATATATGGCTGAATATCGGAATGTGGCAATCGGCCTTCTGGAAGAGAACAAAGGTCAGATAGAAGGGCTTCCTGCGAACCCTCGCCAGTGGACACGCATGGATTTGGATTCATTGAAAAAGAGCATTGAAGAGACACCTGAGCTGCTGGAGGCTCGCGGCTGCATAGCGGTTCCCCACGAGGGGCGGTTCGTGGTTCTCGGCGGAAACATGCGACTGAGCGCGTGCCGGGAGCTCGGGATGAAGGAGGTCCCGTGCTACGTATTCCCCGAGAGCACGCCGGTCGCAAAGCTGAAGGAGATAGTCATCAAGGACAACGGCTCGTTCGGCGCCTGGGACTTCGACATGCTCGCGAACGAATGGAGCGACCTCGCTCTCTCGGACTTCGGTGTGCAGATTCCGGAGGAATGGGGAGCGGCCGCGAATGATTCCGAGGAAACTGATTCTAGTGGGGAGCAGGCGCATGATGACGAGTTCGACGAGAATGAGGCCAGCATCGAGAAGAGATGCTCTAAGGGCGACATCTGGCGGCTTGGGGAACACCGGCTCATGTGCGGGGACTCTACAGACGAGGCTATGATTGAAAGACTGATGGACGGAGACAAGGCCGACATGGTTTTCACTGACCCGCCATACGGAGTCAGCATCGGAGACAAGAACGCGGCTCTCAACAGCGTCCAGCCTTCTGGACGCTGTTGCAAGAACATCGAAAACGATACCTTGAGCGCTGATGATTTGTATCCGATACTCGTGAAAGCGATGACCAATGCAAGATTGTCATGCAAGGAAGATGCTTGCTATTTCGTGACATCGCCGCAAGGCGGGGAACTCGGATTGATGATGATGATGATGATGAAAGACGCGGGGCTTCCTGTGAGGCACATGCTAATTTGGGAGAAGAACTCGGCGACGTTCAGCCTCGGAAGGCTTGACTACGACTATCAGCACGAGCCGATATTCTACACCTGGACGAAAAAGCATCACAACTATCGGAAGGGACAATACCGCACGACGATATGGAAGTATGACAAGCCGAGGAAGTGCGACCTGCATCCTACGATGAAGCCTGTGGAGTTGGTGGCAAACTGCCTTAACGACGCAACTAAGGCTGGTGACATCGCGCTCGATGTATTCGGAGGCTCCGGAACCACGATTATAGCCTGCGAGCAGCTCGGAAGATGCGCGCGACTGATGGAGTTGGATCCTCATTATTGCGACGTCATAATAGCTCGCTGGGAGAAGATGACCGGGAAGAAAGCGGAGAAAATCAACTGAATAATAACATCATGAACGACGAAGGTAACACTACAATTTCAGAACAGCAGTTCACCGACTACTGCGAGGACAAGCTGCGAAGGCTTGCGGACGAGGTGCGGAGCAGCGGGATGAGCATCTACGAGATCGCCCGGAGGGCACGCCTGCAGTGGCGCACGGTCAAGAAGGTGGTAGACTGCGTGCCTGTAAGGTGGGACACGGCGGAGAGAATCAGGCTCGTCATAGCGGCGAGCCGTAACCGACACGTCAACGACACGTCATTGAACTAAAGGCAAACAAATTGAACTATAAGCGAATGATATGGCAGCAAAGGACATCATAGGCAAAGGCAAGCAGTTCAGCAGCACCTACCAGCCGGCAAGGAAAGGCGGCAGGAAGCCTAACATCCTCAAAAAATTAAAGGCAGTCGGACTGAGTCACGACGACATCCGTGCGATTCTGGAGAACCTGATCATGGCGGACAAGAAGAAGGCTCAGGAGCTTCTTGCGGACCCGGAGCTCCCGCTCATGGCGGTGGGCTACCTGTCTGCGATGATGAAGGACATACAGAAGGGGCACAGCATCACGCTCGAGGCCATCATGGACAGGCTTGACGGCAAGGCCGCCCAGAAGGTGCAGGCTGAGACGACAATCAAGAATGCCACGCCGCCGGCCATCTACTTCGGAGAGGAAGAACCAGCAGATCCGGACAAGCAGGAGGAATAATGCTGTTCTCTCCGAAATACAAGCCGCTGTTCCTAGAACGACCTGACACCCGCTACACCTTAGTGAAAGGAGGGCGAGGGTCGGGCAAGTCGTATGCGGTGAACACGGCCCTCTGCAGGAGCACGTACCTCGACCCCCTGAACATCCTGTTCACGCGCTACACGATGACATCTGCGGAGGTCTCCATCATTCCCGAGTTCCTCGACAAGATAGACGCGCTCCAGGTCAACGAGCACTTCAAGGTCCGCTCGTCCGACATCACAAACCTGGTCACGGGCGCAAAAATCGTGTTCAGGGGTCTGATGACGTCATCCGGCAACCAGGTCGCAAAGCTGAAATCAATACAGGGCGTAAAGACGTGGGTGCTCGACGAGGCGCAAGAGCTTGACGACCCCGACCTCTTCGACACGATAGACTTCTCCGTGCGAACACTGGAGGCTCCGAACCAGATCATCATGGTGTTCAACCCTACAGACGTGCACAGCTGGATTTATGAGCGCTTTTACCGAAATGTGCCGGAGGGATTCAACGGAGTGATTGACGACGTCAGGTACATCTCCACGACGTACCTCGACAACATGCACAATCTCGACAAGTCGCTGCTCCATCGTGCGGAGCTGATGCGCGAAAACGCGCCCGAGAAGTTCCGAAACGTCTGGCTGGGCGAATGGGCGACATTGTCGGAGGGAATCATCTACAAGGACTGGAAGCAAATCAGCATGTCAGACTTCCCTCGACATCTCCCCTGCTTCTACGGCATTGACTGGGGCTACAGCAACGACCCTACAGCAGTGGTCTGCTGCGCGTATGACATGGAGACGAAGACTGTCTATCTGAGGGAAGTCTGCTACGAGAAGGGGCTGCTCGCAGGTCACATCGCCAGGATCATCCGGCGCGACATGGAGGAATGGGGCGTCAATCCTGAAGCGGACATCTACTGCGACCCTGCGCGCCCTGAGCACATCGGAGAGCTGAAGCTGAACGACCTCTGCGCCATGCCGGCGGACAACAGGAACAAGGAGGGTCGAATCTCATACCTCAAGTATTTCAACGTCAAGTACGTCGGCGAGCATATCGACTGGGAAGTCAGGCGCTATTCCTGGAAGACCGACCCGAAAGACCGGAGCCGTTATCTGCCGGTGCCACAGGACGGGGACGACCACCTCATGGATGCAATCAACTATGCGTGCGTTACGATGCTCAGATACCTCGGACAGACGAACACCATCGGGGAGGGATAGAAAAGCCCCGCTCCATGGGAGCAGGGCGCAAGGACGGAAAGTGTCAAAATGAAGCGTCACGATATTGCCGCCAGGTGGCGGCTTATGGAAGCGATTCCGTCCGTTATCTTTTTCCTTGTCGCAGGACGCGGTTCCTTAAGTCCTGAGGCATAGTGACACAGCTGCTGCTCGTTCAGACCCGTCTCCCTTGCGAGAGCCTTGCGGGTAATGAACGCCTCGGCGGCCTTCAGTTCAGCCCGCGCGGTAAGCGCGAAAACAGGCTCCCATTCGCCATCAAGAGCTGCGGGGATGACGTCGCCATTCTCGCGCATCCCGTCAACATGGAAGTGCAACGCCTCGACAATATTTTTTTCAACCTCATCCAAAGTTCTCCCCGCAGCTACGCATGCGATGTCTTCGTCTGCAGGAGCGGCGCCGAAGTTATTCGGAACCCAGTCTACAACAATCCTAATCTTATTCATAACGTCTTTTTTTTATGTCTTTTAAAAAGGGTGGCGGCTATCGCCACCCTGCCTGTTTCCAAATGCTGTTCAGCAAGAATTGACTCAATACCTCACTCGGCTTTCCTCGGACGGTCACCGTCCCCTTTTTCACTGGGTGAGTGAACTGTCGGTGATCCCCTCTCGTCCTTACCTGCACCCAGCCTTCAGCTTCCAGCATTTTCAAGATTTCACTTACTTTGTAACGCTTCATCGTTGTTTGTTTTTGACAATACAAAGGTAAATAATAATTTACCATTTCGCAAGAAAAAAGTGAGAAATTTTCCTTTTTCTTGAAACGTCCGTGCACAAAGATGAATATATGCGCAATTATAACAATAGCCCCAACGTGGCTATTTTCGCCGAAAATCACAACAGGACATGTTCGGACTCAGTATCGTATCAACCAAGGAAATAAATCAGCTCAGGGACGAAATAAAGGGCTTCTATGACAGCGGCAACAACGCGGAGAACTTATACCTCGCCGCATTGGCCGGATGCACGAAAGGCCTTGAACTCGCTCCCCTGACTCCGATTTCACGAGCCGCTATCCGCGAAGCCTACGAGACAAGCGCGCCGGTTCAGGGAGTTGTAAACTACATCGCCCGCAACGTCGGCGAAGTCATGCAGTACCTGCTGCTGACGAAGAAGGCGGACGACACGCCGGTGGAGAAACATTGGCTCGTAGACCTGCTCGCCCGCCCGAACGACCGGTTCACGCTCAGAAAATTCGGCACGGCATGGGCTATCAACAAGCTGCTCTATGGAGACGCGTGGACCTATGCACCGAAAGCCGTCGGCAAGGACAGGGGCATGGTCAGGGAGATGTACGTCGTGCCGTCGTGGCGCATCGGTGCCCAGTGGGGTCCCGGAGCGGTGCTCGAGGGCATCAGACTGCAGGGGCTGACGGGTGACCGCACAATAGGCTTCGAGGAGATGTTCGAGAGCTTCGACTACAACCTTGACGACCAGAGCATGTTCGGCACGTCCAAGCTCGCATCTGCATACATGTACCTCTCCATGATGCAGAACGGCATCAGGAGAGAGGACACGGCGCTGATGAACGGAGGCGTGACCAACATCATAACACCGCCGCAGGACCGCCTGACCGGAGTGACGCGCCCGTCGGAGGGTGAAGCCCTGGAGCGCGAGTTCAACGCTCAGAGCAGCGTCGGCAAGACAAAGGTGCTCCGCTATCCGGTTAACGTCCAGACCCTCGGAAACGCGCCTGTGGACCTGAACATCCTCGAGAGCCACAAGGAGGCCGTCACGGCGCTCTGCTTCGCCTACAACATCCCAGTCGATTTGTATTACGGTCAGAGCAAATACGAGAACGCAAAGGAAGCAAAGAAGACCATCTATGAAATGAACGCCGTGCCGATGGCCAACGAGTTCGCGGAGGACTTGCTGAGCTACTGCGGGCTGTCCAAGGAGTTCTCGCTCGAGGTCGACACCCAGCGCATCGACGTGCTCCAGGAGAATCCGACGGACACTCTCGACGCGCTCGACAAGATGAACGCGTCCGTGAACGAGAAGCGCGAGGTGATGGGCTACGAGCCTATCGCGGAGCCGTGGGCCGACCAGCCTATGATTCCGATGGGCGTGCAGTTCGGCAACGAGGGGTCGGCTTTCGACATAAACGAACCTGCAGGCGATGCGTAAGCGAATAGACCCGGCGCTGAGACGTCATCAGGACTATCTGCGCCTGAAGGCCCTGAGGACGGCCAAGACCTACGAGGCGCGCCTGAAGTCATTGAGGCGAAAGGAGGTGAAGCGCGTCCTCGGCCTGTGCAGGGACTTCGAACCGGAAGAATGGGCGGGAGTCATCGAGACGCAGCTGTCGGAGCCTTATCTCCGTGACGTGGAGAGCGGCCTGTTCCTCGCTGTAGGAATGCCGCAGGCAAGGAGCACGGTGCGTGACATGAACAAGGCCAAGGCGGAGGACAGCAAGGTGCTGGAGAGCCTCTGGCTGAGCGCCATCGCAAAGTATGCGGACGAACGCATCGGAGAGATGATCGTGACGGTGTCGGGAGCTCTGAAGAAGGAGCTTATAGGCATACTGCAGGAGCAGATGGCCGGAGGCGTTGCCGGCATAGAAAAAATAACGCTTGCGATTTTTGACAAGTACAAGGAACTCGAGCTGTGGCAGGTCAGGCGAATCGTGCAGACGGAGGCGATGATAGGCCTGGGCAAGGCCGGAGACGTGGCGGCTAGGACACTGGGAGTGAAGTTCACCAAGCAGTGGTCCATCAGCGGCCTCGGCAACACTCGAGACACCCACATAGAAGCGGACGGACAGATAGTGGGACAGGATGACCCTTTCCACGTAGGAAACAGTTATCTGATGTACCCGCACGATACAAGTCTGAAGGCAGCTGCGAAGGAGATCATCAACTGCGCATGCACTGCAATCCGAAGACCTGTCTGAATTTCTTTTTTAATTTTGTTTTTTGTGTCAGTTTCCCCGCAGCAGTGAATGCTCCGGGTTTTTTTGTTTATGTTCTAAAGTTGCATATATGCACATTCAAGCAAGAGGCTTACAGCGAATTACATTCGTGCGTAAATCTTTTTCGAAATGGGTATCCAATACAAGAATATCGCGAGCGAGATCGAAATCAAGAAGGTGAAGGAGGACGGCGTCCTGTCCATCCGCGCCTATGCGCTCGCGTTCGGCAACATTGACAGCTACGGCGACATCATCAAGCCCGGAGCATGCGACAAATGGCTCGCATCTGAAGAAAGCAAGCGCTGCGCGCTCTGCTACCAGCACGACATCACGAATGTTATCGGAGTCATCAACTCGAAAGGCGTGGACGACAAGGGCATGTGGGTAGAGGCAGACATCCTGCCGACACAGCTCGGAAAGGACGTGCAGATTCTCATGCAGGCCGGCGCAATCAAGGAGTTCTCCATCGGCTACTATGCCGATTCCTGGACATACGGCAAGACGGACAACGAGGAGGTACGCTATCTCGAGGAGATCCGCATCGTCGAGGTCTCCCCTGTCACACGCGCCGCGAATCCCCTTGCGACCCTCACCGACATGAAGGCCGAGGACATGGCCGGCGAACTCGCGTCACTCGACGACAAGAGCCTCCAGGCGCTCAAGAGCTCCGTCGAGGAGGAAATCGCCAGACGAATTTTCAACAAACTTAAATAATCAAAAACATGCCAGAACTAACTTTAGAACAGAAAGCGCAGCAGCTCCAGGAGAAGATGGAGGCTGCCGAGACCAAAGCCGAAAACGCAAAGAAAAAGGCCGAGGAAATCGAAAATGAGCTGAAGACCGCAAAGGATGAAATCGAGAAGCGTAAGACTGAAGTCGAGAATCTCGACAAGACCGTGCAGGACCAGCAGAAGACTATCGAAGAGCTGAAGAAGTCCGTAATCGACAAAAAGGACAAGTCCTTCGACCAGGCTCTCCGCGAGTTCATGGAAAGCAAGAAGGAGGAGATGGAGACATTCGTGAAGGGCAATGCCTACGGAAAGATGAGCTTCAAGTTCACCACCGCCAACGTCACCAACACTTCTCTCGCCATCCAGCTCGACCCGAATGTCCACGCTGACAGACTGGCCGCAAACACATTCTACGGCTCCTTCCCGAAGACTACAAGAACCGGCAACTCCATCGAGTGGCTCGAAGGCTCGGACGAGGACAAGACCGGCTACGTGGGCGAGCTCGCCGCACCGGCTACCGCAAACACCTACACCGTGACCGGCAAGACAAGGAAGTTCGCGAAGATCGCGTCATACATCGAAGTCTCCCAGGAGATGAACGACTGGTTCAATGCAGTCTACCAGTGGGCGAGAACAAGAGGTATCGCGAGAATTCTCCGCAAGGCCGATTCTCTCATCTGGCTGGGTGACGGAGACGACACCGACCACCCTACACACGTTTACGGTCTCAAGACCTCTGGAAGTACCGCTTTCGCGGCGACCGGAGCGAAGTACGAGAATGCCACCGTCGCGGACGTCATCCTCGATGCTATCGCACAGGCTAAGAAAAACGGCTTCAGCGCGAATCTGGCCATCGTTCCTTTCAACATCGAGGCTCAGCTCCGCGGCATCAAGGACAAGAACGGAAACTATCTCTACAACCAGGTTACAGGAATGCTCGGCCCTGTCCGCATCGCCACTTCCGACCAGCTCTCCGCTACAGAGCTTCTCGTTGCTGACACTTCATGCGGCGAGATTGTCGACAGAGGCGAGTATGAAATGGAGCTCGAGAGACTCGCGGGCAAGGACGGATGGAACGTATGGCTCCGCAAGTCATTCCAGGTCAAAGTCCCTACTGCTGAGAAGAAGGGCATCATCTACGTCGGCAACATAACCACCGCGCTTGCCGCGATAGCACCGTCGGCGTAACCATGCCTGAACTTCGTAAGTCTGAGCGCCCGCAACAGCGTCTCAGACTTGGAGAAATCGTCACTTGCGAGGTGGTAATTGCGCATGACGGACTCCAGGTCGGGGACAAGCTGAAGATTCAGGTCTCAGAGGCCGTGCGCTACATGGTCAAGGAAGGCTACTGGAAAGTAATCGCATAATCGAATCATGAGTTTATCCGTAAAGAAAATCATAGACGACAGACGTTCATACATGCTCCCCGTGCTCAAGAGGTACGTGGGGGCAGTTGACGAATCCCAGGACGCCATCCTGCAGCAGATGCTCACGACGGCGGCTCTCGAGATCCAGGAGCATGCCGACATCAGCGTCCTGCCGTGCGAGATGGAGCTCCGCGTCGACAACAACGACAGCGAGCTCGTGCGGCTCTACCAGTCACCAAAGGAGGTTACATCCGTGACCACCGCCGACGGGCAGTCCGTGGAATACGTCCGCGAGGGCAACAGAATCCGCACTGCAGGCGTTTACGGGTCTCTGGTGATAGATTACGTCACCGAGCCGATAGAAGGCGAATGCGGGCGGCTTATGGCGCTTGTGTTCCAGTATGCGACGGCGCTCTATGACGGGCAGACGGACGAACTCATTAAAATCATCGCACAATGTTAAGGAATCCCACACAGACAAGACGCTACACTCAGCCGATAGAGCTGCTTTACGCGGCCCCGTCGGTTGACGAGTATGGTCATGTCAGCCTGGGGGCTCCTGAACCGGTGCTGCACGCGTTTGCACATGTGGAGCAGATGAGCGCGACGAAGACGATGATGACCTTCCAGCAGGCGGATGTGGTCGGTGTTGAAATCGAGATGCGCTGGACCGACAAGGCATTCAACGGCATCAGGTGGCAGGGGCACGACATCGTGTTCTCGCACCCTGAGAATGTCGGCGAGCGCAACCGCATCATCCGCATAGCCGGCTATTATCAGATACAAAATCCGGTCTAGCCATGGAGCAGAGCGCTTTCACCGTCGAGAACTTCGAAGAGTTGTCCCGCGCGTTCGAGCTGAACAATGCCCAGATGCAGAAGGCTTGCGACGAGGCCCTCTCGAAAGGGGCGATGAAGATCATCGCGGAATCGCAGCGCAACCTGCGCAACAACGGAACCAACACCACCGGACTGCTGAGCAACAGCGGCAAGGCCGAGAAGCTCGGGGTCAATGAATACGAAGTCGGTTTCTTCTCTCAGGAAGAGGGTCACGGTTATGCTGAATACGTCGAGTACGGACGAAAGAGCGGAAGGATGCCGCCGCCGAAAATCCTGACTGCATGGGTGCGGAAAAAACTCCGTGTGCGGAAGCTGAAGGATGCAGAGCGCATTGCTTTCTTGGTCGCGAGGAAAATAGCAAGGAAAGGAACGAAGGCACAGCCCTACTTCAGCCCTGCTGTCGAATCGCAGAAGAAAGCGATACTCGAGGAAATCCAGGCCGCGGCGAAACGAATAATTGAAAGAGGCAAATGATAGGGATTGACAAAAAATCACAGGCTTGTGACGAATTGTTCCAGCACCTGATGCGGGCAATGCAGAGGAAGGGTGTATTTGTCGGCAGTTCGCCCGGCTATCCCCGCGCTGAGATAGTCTCCGTCAATGAGCAGAGCACCCTCGACAAGGGCGGCGATGTCCGTCAAGTCCTGGTGACAATAGACTCGATGTCAGGCAAGGGGTTCGGCGAAGCCTTCGAGGTCAGCCAGGGCAACCTTGACAGGATCATGGAAGCTGAGGACGCGACTGAGAGCTACAAGATTCTCGGAGTGACTGAGAGCAATGCGACAACAAGGGAAGACATGTCCGACACACAGGCTGTCTTCTACAGGGTTACAAATAATTTAACTTTTTATCTAGAATCAAAAGAATGGCAAAATTAGGCAATGCGAGGCGTTTCTACCTCACGACCGGCTTGACTACCGGCGGAACATACACATGGCTGAAAGGCGAGCAGAACAACGGCTTCAACCGCTCTGCAGAGGCCATCGAGGTGAGCGACAAGTCCAACGTGTGGGCGCAGTTCATCTCGGGCAAGAAGGGCGCAACGGCGTCCGCGACCGTCTTCACTGACGACACCGCCGACGGCCCTCAGCACAAGATGCTCAGCGCCCTGCACAACGGGCAGACAATCTATGCGTTCATCGGCGAGCTCTCCAGCACGACTCCGACAGAAGGGGACGTATTCGAGGCTGTCATCACCGCAATCAGCGACACCAACGACTACGGCGCCGTCGCGTCAAGGTCTATAGACTTGACAGTCACCGGAGCGCCTACACACTATCCGACAATCACAGAAGAATAGAGCGATGTCGGCAGAGTTCATAATTGAAATCACGAAAGGCGTGGCCGTGAACGTCCTGATTACGCCGCGCCTTTTCATTTACAAGGGGCGCGAGGGCGTCACCCTTGAGGCCGACGGCGAAAGCATGCCGGCGGTCATGGCACTCTATGCGGATGTCCTCTACTGCGCGGCCCTGAACTGGTGGGAGCTCGCAGGCAAAGACGCGGACGACTTCAGGTTCAAGAGAATGGACTTCCATGTCTGGGCGGCTGAGCATCAGGAGGAATTCGGACGTCTGGTCGTCAAGATGGTCAGGCTGCTCTCGGGAAAGAGCCTGGCGGAACTGGCAAAGACGGAAAAGGAGAAAGAGAAGGAGGAATCTAAAAAAAAAATTTCGCTTTGGCTCGATTACGACCGCATGGAGGCGTTTCTGGTCGGGCATTGCCGCAAGACTGAAGAGGAAGCCGGCTGGACAACGATGAGGGAGTTCCTCCTTCTGCATGATGATGCGGAGAAGGAGGAACGGAGACGATGGGAAAGAGCAAGGTGGCAGATGTTCCTCGCTCTGACCATGAACCCTTACGTGAAGCAGAAGCCTTCCACACCGGAGCGGTGGGTGCCGTTCTCGTGGGAGAAGGAGGCCGAGGCGGAAAGAGCGGAACAAGGCGACTGGATAGTGACGGACGAGGAAAGCAAGGAACTGAACAAGATGCTGGAAGAATTCATTAAATCAAGATAAGATCATGGGAAAGATAGGCGACCTTTGGGTGAAGCTAAAGCTCAAGGCTGACGAATACAAAAAGGGCCTGGATAATGCTAAGGGGCAGACGAAGACCTTTTCAGAAGGGATAAAGAAACTCTCCACGGCGGCGGTGGCCGTCTGGGGAATGATTGGCGCGGCCGCTACAAAGATGGCTCTTGATTTCGTGAAGTCTTCACAGACGATCGGCGACGCCTGGGACATCGCGATGACACAGATCTCGACGCGCTGGCAACAGATTCGCGCCGAGTTAAACAGGGGCATCGCTGAAGGCGGATTCAAGGGCTTCGTCAAGGCTTTCTTCTCAGACACTGGAGAAGGCGCTGCATGGGAAGCCGGAAAAGCTCTGTCGCAGGCAAAAGACGCGATGACGGAGATAGACTATGCCTTCAGGCTGAGCATGGCGCAAACGGAGCCGAAACTGCATGAACTCTATCTCAAGATGATGAACTCGGCGCTCGCGGCTTCCGACCGCGAGGCGGCGGCTGTAGATTACCGAAAGACTGTCGAGGCTATCTATGCGCCTCGCGTCAAAGGTCTGAGTGACATCATGCAGAAGACCGTCGAGCAGTACCTGGTTATCGGCGGCATGGACGCATCGCGATACAGCGCTTCTCAGACCATCGACCTTATCAAGATGATGGGCTCAGACCCGGCAAAAGTCGAGAAGGAATATAACGACTTCTATAAAGGCTATCAGAACATCAGAGACACCGTCTCTGCGAATTTAGTCGCTACGATGGAAGCATACTACAACGCGACGAATGAGATGAACAGCATCCTGAAGCGCGCTGACAGGACGGCTCAGTCAATGGAGAGCACTGGTCTCAATGACCTCATCAAGAAGCTCGGAACAGCCGGGGATGCAATGACGGCATTCCGCACTCAGGTCTCTGAAGAAGCGGAGGTGATGGCGGCCGATGAAGAATTTCAAAAGATGGCAGATCCGTATGAGGATTTCGCAAAGTCGCACGCCGAAATTCTCGACAGAATCAACCACAAGAATCAGGTATTCGCGGATCTGGCGCAAGAGGCATTCAAGGAGGCCTCACAGGCGGTCTCCGATTATGCGATCGAGGAACAAAACTCCCTAGACCTCGCCGACGACGCGGCGCAAACGGCGCTTGACAATCTGCAGAAGAACCAAGAGCGAGCAGAGGAAATGAACAAAGCGTTGTCCGATGCAATCACCTCCGGATTGTCAGATAGTATGCAGGCATTCACGGACATGCTTGTCGGACTCGAAGGTGCTGACGCATCAAGCATCCTGTCCGCACTGATGCAGCCTTTCGCTAATACAGCCAGACAGCTCGGAGAAATGCTTGTCGCGCAAGGAGTTGCTGTTGAAGTTTTCAAAGAATCGCTGACAACTTTGCAAGGAGCTCCTGCTATCGCTGCCGGTGCAGCTCTTATAGCTATGAGCGCGGCCATATCGTCAGGCATCAAAGCCCTTGGGGCATCAGCCGGCAGTTCAAGCGCAATGTCGAGCGGGGGTTCTTCAGCAGGCACGCCGTCGACATCCACAATCAACACGGAGATGACGATATACGTCAAAGGAAAAATATCCGGAAGGGACATCCTCATATCCGGCGAGAAATCTAAAAAATACTACGACAGATAGAGTTATGGCATACACTTCAGGAAAATACCGCCTCCTCTACTACAAGGAGATAGAAAGAAAAGATCAGGTTGTCCGGCTTGAGATTCTTCAGCGTGCAAGACGGGCTGACTGGACACCGAAAGAAATCGGCGAGCTCCAGGCATTGACGTTGGAAATAGACGGGGAAGATGACCCTGTCGCGCCTATCCAGAAGACCCTGCTGTCGTTCAGCATGGTCGACACTTACGACATCACTGACACGGATGACGTAAAGCACGGCAGCTGGGAGGAGCTCTATACGCCTGACAGCACGCTCTTCATGGTCGTAGTGAAAACTAGGTCTAAAAGCGGCACGGCATTCAGCACACGCTGGAGCGGTTACATAACTCCGGACAACTGGGAAGAAGAACTCGACTATCGCGGCAGCATAACGATAACTGCGCGCGACAACATCGGCCATCTCCAGGACTTCGACTTCGACATGCCGGCGGATGCAAACGGAACGGCGACAATCAAGGACATCCTCGACATGGCATTCTTCAGGGTCGCATTTCCGATGGACGTTTCTTATATCCTGACGGATTCTGAAGAAGTCGTCGCTCTCAAATATGACAACACGTCGCTGCCTGATTTCCGCGTCAACATCGCACAGTTCGAGGGAAAGACATGGTATGATGCCGTCGAAAGCATCATGTCGTCCCTGGGACTCTGTCTGCGTTACGTAGACTACAACAGAATGTCGGTGACATATCTGCGCTACATGCCGATGCTCGGAACCGATTTGTTCCAAGAGGTGATTCATAGACCGGTGATTTTCCTCGGCGGAGGGAAAAGAGTCCTTGACCCGGCTTACAAGAGAATCGTGGAAAAAGTCGGCTATGACTTCAATGAAACGGTTTCGTATAACATTTCAAAAGGTATAAACCTCAGCCGGAATGGAACATTCAGTTATAAAATTGAGGTTATGACAGGAAGAAATCCGGAAGTGTTTAACGAAAAAGGGACGGCGCCAATTTATGCAAATTATAATAGTGAGATTGAAGGCTGGGGTCCAACTGGCGGATTCCTGAACACGGCAGACTACGAGATCGGGAATGATGCGGTTGAATATTTAGGCATTACAAAATCCAATGTCGTCCTCCTGAGCGCTAACAACACAGCAACAGACGTACACACTTATGGTTTCGGATTAATTCACACTCCGGCAGGAAAGATAGTTATAAACCTTGCAGGACAAGGACTGCATGTCAAAGGGGCAACTATAACGCAGCGGCCATATCCGATATTCTTGAAATCGATTAAGTATTCGGTTCGCTACGACGTAGGCGGCAAATCATACTTTTGGGATGGCGAATCGTGGACTGATTCGTCTACAGAACTCACGTTTAGCACGCTCAGCGACGGAGCGACAACATTCAAAAGGGCGGTATTTACGGAGAGCATCGAGATTGACTTTTTAGACCCTAAAAATATCGCGGACATAGCAAAAGATGGAGCTCTATATCTCGTGCTCAATTCTATAACAGTCGTTAAGCAGCCTGAAACAAAATATGCGGATTATAACGGATGCTATCTCGGCATTATGGGCTTGTCTATTGATACCCAATCTCCCGACAAGGCGTTGAAATCGGACACCGTCACGACCATCAACAACGACCTTTATAACGTCACCTGCAGCAGAAGCCCTGATATCGGCTTCCTGAGCCGCGATGTCATCTGGCAGAATCCGCAGAACTACATGAACGCGGTTTATTATCAAAACTCCGAGTTCATGGTTCAGCCGGTCGGCTACAAGCTGATGTGGGGCAATTCCACCGCCACGGAGGAGCCGTTCCCGGTGATCCTGCACAGGCAGATCCTGTGCTATCACAGAATCGCCTCCCAGGTGCTCGACGGCGAGTGCATGAGAGAGGACAATTATGGGTGGAGCTTCGACGAGATCCTGACCTACAAGGGGCACAAGTTCATCCTCGTCAAGGGTGTGTATGACATCCTTTCGGGGGTCATGAGCAGCGCAACGCTTCGCGAGTTCGAGGCGTATGATGATGTCTGGGGCACTTCTCAGATGACAACGACAGAGAATTAATTTTTAACAATACTACAACTATGGCAGTTTTAAGAAAAATACGCATCGGCACTGACATCACCCTCGGTATAACGGTGATGGCCAGCGGACACGCGGTCGATTGGGCTTCACAGGACATCAAGCACGTCTATGCTTTCTCCGATGTCCAGGGCCAGCCTGTGGCAGAGATGAGCTACGAGCAGAGGGGCGGCACACTCCGCTGCGTTTTCCATGCTGAGGACCAGAACTACATCGGCGCTTATCGCGTCATCATAGAGTTCAATGACGGCAGCGCATTCTCATCGACATTGGACATGCCTGCATTCGAGATTGTCAGGACATCCGAGGAGGCAGACATTGACACCGGCGAAGTCGTCCTCGACATCGACGGCTCCATGCGATTCTACTCGCTTGCGGAGGTCATCTCCAAGCTCGAGGGTCTGCACACTGAAGTGAAGGCTGCTGCATCTGCTGCGCGAGAGGCTTCTGACAATGCCAACGAAGCGGCGAAAAAAGCCAACGACGCGGCGGCATTGGCCAACTCAAACGCATCGAAGGCAGAGGCATCGAACAAGGTCATCAACGACAACGAGCGCAAGCGCATCGCTCAGGAGACAGCTCGCGAGAGTGCTGAAGCCGAGCGCAAGCGTGCGGAGCTCGAGAGGCAGAAAGGCGACGAGAGCATCGCGAACAAGGAGGCCGTCAGGGAGCGCAACGAGGAGACACGCGAGACCAACGAGCAGACCAGGGAGGACAACGAGCTGGAGCGCCGCAATGCGGAATCGGCACGCAACAGGGCTGAGGCGCATCGGGCCTCCAGAGAAACCACACGAATCTCGAACGAGACCTCGCGTCAGGCTGCCGAGAACAAAAGGGTGGCCGCTGAGACTTCACGCAAAGAAGCTGAGACTACACGTGTGAATGTCGAGAGCGAGCGCGTGACTGAGTTCGCACGGCTGAAGAAAGAGTCTGAAGAGGCCACGAAAGCCGCTTCCGCGGTGTCGGGTGTCGTCGCGGAGCACACCGTGAAGATTAATGAGCTGACGGAAACAACTGAGGCTAAATTTTCCGAGTTAGGAATGATAATAAATGAAATTGCAGACACTAGCATACATCCACCAGTTGAAGGGAAAAACCTTTTTAATGTCGCAGCAATTAAAGGTGGCTACAATGTTTCGGATAGTGGTGGTGAGTTTGCAAATGCAGACCACTCAATTAGTGAGTATATCAGTATTCCGGGCACTACTAATCATCTCATCATTTCCGCAAATGCAAATATTCAAAATGACATTAAGTTTGCACTCTATGACGCAAGCAAAGCAACAATAGTTGGCTCTGTTTTGAGGATTCCAACTTTAACATTGGATAGTTCTATACAGAGATACTATTACGTAATCGTGACAAATGGTGCTGCTTATATAAGATTCTCAGCATTAACAGCATTTTTCCCAAGAAGAAAATTCCAAATTGAGAAGGGTGCAACACCTACATCATTTGAAGATTATATTGACCCAACACCTCAAGTCTCTGCACAAGTAAAAGAAATTGCAATACCTCAATATACGGAGTATAAGCAAAAGGTTGATGCTCTTGATGGTATTGTTTCTGTTAGTGTTTGCCGAAATAGATTTGAGGGTACTTATGTACAAAAAAAATACATCAATCAAACAAACGGAGTATCAACAAGCGGTGACAACTACGGACATACTAATTTTATCAACATAGAAGGAGATTCGGAATTTGTAGTTGTGTCCTCAATGCGTTCAATGGTTAGTGGTGCGATTAGATATGCACAATATACCGACAAAAGCGAAGACTCTTTCATTCCTAATTCGGGCGCAGTTGTGTCTGATGCTTCTTTGTTTATCCTTGACCCAGCAACGGGTAGAACGTATTTCAAAATACCACGCAACCCGAATGCAAAATACTTAAGATTTTCTTGTGTACTATCAATGTTCACAAGCGGTTTGTATGATATGCAAGTAGAACTTGCAAGCATACCAACATCATACGAAAAATATTGTGAGCCAACAAAGACAATTAATCAAAAGTTTTTGCAGACTGCAAAAGGCTCTTTCGGAAGCAAAAGCAGTTTGGCAAGTGGTGAAATGCTCACCCTTGACACTAATTGCATAAAGAAGAATAAAAGGCTTGCATTCCTTGCAAAGATTAATTCTTTTAGTGCTGTTGAGGTTGGGCATGGTGCTTCTTCCTCTTATGGTTTCTATATGAAAGTAGATAGCGAGAAGGTTTACTTCGTTCAGAATGGAACATCTGGCTCAAGCCTTACTCATGGACTAACTATCAACGGATATATTGGCGTAGTCATTAAGGTTGGCAATCAAGGTAATTTCTCATTCACAATCAATACACAATCCGCTAAATATGAATCTCCGCGCGAATATAGCGGTTGGAAAGGCTATCAAGGTGCTATATTTGCTAAGAGTGTCGGTAGTTCTTTGACCGATTGCACTTTGTCATGGATGTGCGAAGATTATGAGAAAGACATTTATATGTTTGGTGATAGTTATTTCTCGCACGAAGAACAAACACGCTGGCCTTATTGGATGATTAATTGGGGGTTTGATAATGCTCTTATGGATGCCTATCCAGGCAAGGCATCAGCAGAGGCTTACGATAGTTTCCTCAACGCACTTGAACACAAGATACCGAAGTTTGTTGTTTGGTGTCTTGGAATGAATGACCCAGACAGCACCACAGAAGTAAACCCAACATGGAAATCAGTAGTTGAGAAAGTTATAGGTAAGTGTAATACTTACGGAATTACACCAATACTTGCAACTATCCCAAACACACCAAGTGATACATATTCCAATAATTTCAAAAATGCATATATCAAGGAAAGCGGATACAGATATATAGATTTCGCTAATGCAGTAGGTGCAGAAGAAAGAGGAAGAGGATGGGATTATGACTACCTTGAAACAGGCGCAAATCCAAACATTCACCCAAGCGCAAACGGCGCAAGAGTTCTCGCATTAAGGGCGTTGACAGATGTTCCAGAATTAATGGGGTAGTAGCCTAATTAGGCGAGTTGTTATAGAGGGTGAGAAAACTCACCCTCTATAAAGAAAATCATGTAGTAGAATTTAATAATGAACTAGCTGATGGATTGGACAAGCATAATAATGACGCTGATAACCAGCGGCGCGTTCACGGCAATCTACCTGTTGGGAGAGCGCAAGACCTCTGCTGTATTGGATAACGTGGGCAAAAGCATAGATCAGTGGAAGCTGATTGTCGAGGAATATAAGCGTGAAAAGGAGGCGATGCAGGCGGACATTGACCGCAAGGACAAGAAGATAGATAGCCTTTACACTCAAATCGGCATATTAAAGGACGACAAGGACAAATTGAGCTCTAAGGTCGCATATCTATCGGTAGTGAAGTGCTCGGAGGTAGGCTGCATAAAAAGGCAGCCTCCCTTTGGCTCGAATCAGAAACAGAATGACAAAAAATTAACAGATGGAAATGGGAACAATTAGCAAAGACTTCAGTTATAGAGAGTTCGAAGTAAGTGAGGTGGCAAATCAGAAACACATCTGCAATGTCATCGTGTCGATCGACGTGCGTGACAGCATCAAGGCGTTGGTCGATGAGGTGCTCCAGCCGCTCAGAGATGCTTGGGGAAAGCCCCTGGCGGTCAACAGCGGATTTCGATGCCGTGAGCTGAACGAGGAAGTCGGCGGTGTGCCTACCAGCCAGCATCGTAAGGGAGAAGCGGCTGACATCTGTCCGTTCGGACGCAACGGCAAGGGAGACATTAAGGTAGTGACGGAGCTTGCTAGGCTTGCAGTGAAGCTGAAGCTGCCTTTTGACCAGATGATCCTTTATCCGACGTTTGTTCATTTCAGCCACAAGCTTGAAGGTAAGCAACGCGGCCAGATCCTCTATAACTATCGCTATAAAGGAGAGAAAGTATGAGATTCTGCACAGTCATTATGAGCGTAAAAGGCGGACTAAACAGCATTGGCGACAGGTGGGAGATCTATCAGAGAGCGAAAGTGGCTATTGAATGAAGAAACAGGCCGACACCTCCCATAGTGCCGGCCTGTAAAGATTGGATTCGGATTTATGCCGTCACCCAGAATTTAAAGACTTTCCCATGTCTCGGATAAATTCTGACGCCGTTTTTGGTTATGTAACGGCAATAGACATAATGTCCGGATTCGCCTCTTTTGGAATTAAGTGGTTCGCTCATCTTGGCTACACCTCCTTTTCGTTTTGGCTCACGCCTAATAAAAAGCCCAGTATTTGGGAGATACTGGGCGTAATCCTGTTCAAATTGGAGGGCAGGACGGCTTGAAAAGAAGACGCAGCCTTTCCGATTGAACCACTTAATTCCACTGCAAATGTAAGAGATTATTGCATACAAATGCAAATTTTATTAACAAAAAGTAGCATAAAGTATAATAAAGTCTACATAGATGAGACTTTTTGAACATAATTTAAGCGCGGAAGAAATGTTTAATAAAATTCAAATAGTGACATTTTCCATAATCGCCGTAATGGTAACATCCTGCGGAGCACTTCGCAAGCAGATAGAGACCGTCTACGTGCGCGATACTACCTACATCAGCAAGGTGCAGGTGGATTCAGTATTCAAGCGCGATTCTGTATTCATAAAAGAGAAGAACGATACTGTTTACGTGTACAAAGAAAAAGTACGCGACAGGTATCGCCTGCTCAGAGATACAATCTATCAGCACTCTGTAGATTCCGTCTACGTAGATAAGGTGCGCGAAGTCAAGGTAGAGAAGCAACTAAACGCATGGCAGAAGTTCAGACTTCACGGCTTCTGGGTGCTTGCGGCTATGATCGGAGGGTATATTATCTGGAAGTACAGGAAGTATCTTTTTCGTGCGCTCACGAAATTGGTTGCGTAAGCAGAAAGAAGAGGGCACAAAAATGCCCCTGACTTGCATCTGCAAGATTCTAATAAGTAACCAGCTCAATAAGAAAACCCACAGGCACATTTAC